>JACCDO011539744.1_pt1 | contig 68521 bp, 72 predicted proteins | sample 7446101 | NCBI WGS metagenome assembly JACCDO01 (sample SAMN15323440, study PRJNA562643) | freshwater metagenome | isolation source: river surface water | place: USA:Blue River Watershed | collected 2017-08-16 | reverse complement strand
CCATCTCTACATTCCAAATCTCGCAATGACAATACCATAAGGTCTCTTTACAAGACTTTGATGTATATCCGCGATTATTACATATTCACCGTTTGTGCTATTTGGATCATATGACTCATTAACATAGCGGATTACATCATAACTAGATGGTGCCAAGCGTCTGAAATACTCATATGCTTCAGTGTAATTTGTGAAGAGTTTGCTATGCGGAATCCACATATCATTGGGAGTGCTATTACAACCATATTCCGTGACTATGAAAACTTGTTGCATGTTGTATGATTTTGGTAACTCATGGTAGCAAATAGAATCAATTTTATAAGTGAACCAATGTTACCTATAAAAATTGAAATGCCATCATCCGAATCCATTATATAGTACAATACAACCTATAATGGATCTCAAACAAACCAAGCTCACCAAGACCGAGTGGAACAACACGGAAGTTCCCGTATCAACCGATGAGATGCGTATTCTCCAACTCATCTGTGATGGGTTCAATGACGTAAATACGAAATCAAATATCAATCAGTCTATGTTTCAAGTTGTGAAAATAGAAGTGACTCCAGAGAACGAGGCGCATTTATATAAATCCTATTTTGAAAAAGACATAAAATCCACTATAAAAAAATACGGTGACGCAATAATCACATATATCCCAGCACTCGCACAAATCAAGCAGCCGAAAAAGGTAGATACCATCCGACTCCAAAACATGGACGCGACGATTGAAACGAAGCGCGATACCATATTTGAATACGTCCTATTGGATCTCGCCAGATCTATATTGAAATCTATTGTAAACAAAAACTCTAAGTATGCCCTCGCTCTTTATACAGCGATCCAATTGAAAAAGTGTACGATTCCAAATGTCAATAAATACGTATTGGAGTTCGTAGATAAAGTAATCAAGATCGCCAACGACATGACATCTATTACCAGTGTTATCCACCGTGCATATGAATTTATTGAGAAGAACCCGACGCTACTTAAGTACGAGGATGCGACCTTATTCCAGCATCAGAAACAACTATTCAATATCTTCAAACAGAAACCGACCACACCCAAACTGGTCTTATATATCGCCCCCACGGGAACAGGTAAGACGCTGTCCCCCATCGGACTATCCGAAAAATTCCGTGTCATATTCATTTGCGTTTCGCGCCACGTTGGCCTAGCGCTCGCCAAGTCGGCAATCAGTATGGAGAAGAAAATCGCATTCGCATTCGGATGTGAGACCGCATCAGACATCCGCCTACATTACTTTGCATCGGCGAATCATATCAAGAACACACGCACAGGTGGCATTTGGAAGGTAGATAATAGCGTGGGAACCAAAGTGGAGATCATGATTTGCGACGTCCAGTCATATTTGACGGCGATGCATTATATGTTGGCATTCAATCCAGAGGAGAATATCGTGACGTACTGGGATGAACCGACGATTACTATGGATTACGAAGAGCACGAACTGCACGAAAAGATACACCAGAATTGGACGGAAAATAAGATATCCAAGATGGTCTTATCATGTGCTACGCTACCCCAGGAGGCGGATATTATGGAGACGATTTGTGATTTCCGGATGAAGTTTGATTGCGCGGACATTCATACGATAAATAGTTATGATTTCAAAAAGACGATTTCGGTATTAAACAAGGATGGGATGTGCGTCCTACCGCATTTGCTATATGAGAATTACTCAGATCTCGCGAAGTGCGTCAAGCATTGCGAGACGAACCGGACGCTACTGAGGTACTTTGATCTCTCGGAGATTATCCGTTACATTAAGTATGTCACCAAACACGGGTTGTTGGACCAAGAATACAACATTGATACGTATTTCACAAGTATCGCGGACATCACTATGAACTCATTGAAACTGTATTATTTGGAATCATTGAAACACCTGGATCGTGAAAAGTGGCAGGAGGCGCACCTCCAACTCAAGAGCACACAGGAACTCAAATTCGCGGGAGCTGGTGGCGTTAAGCTCACGACGAGCGACGCACACACACTGACGGATGGACCTACTATCTTCCTGGCGGATGATGTAGAGAAGATCGGAAAAGTCTACATCCAGAACTCCAACATCCCTGCCAGCGTTTTCAGTAACATTATGGAGCGTATTGAGACGAATAACGACCTACAAGAGAAGATCACGAAGCAGCAGCAGCTATTGGATGATAAGTTGGGTGTTTCCAAGGACACGTCAGCGGATGACACCAGTAAAAACACGGATAAGAAGAATGCGAGACGCGAGCAGCACGACCCCGAGATAAGTAAGATTGCATCGGCGCTGGAGAAACTCCGAGAGCAGATTAAGAGTGCGAATTTAGAATCAAAATATATTCCAAATACGACAGAGCATCAGAAGATGTGGACGGCAGCGCCGGTACCCAATGCCTTCGTTCCACAGATTGAGGAGTCCACAGTGAAGGAAATTATGGAGCTGGACGTGCCGAACAATATGAAGATTCTACTATTACTGGGAATCGGTATGTTCGCTACGAATCCGAACACACAGTATATGGAGATAATGAAACGTCTGGCATACGAGCAGAGGTTGTTTCTCATTATCGCGTCTTCGGATTATATATATGGTACGAACTACTCGTTCTGTCATGGGTTTATTGGAAAGGACTTGACGCATATGACGCAACAGAAGATCATTCAGGCGATGGGGCGAATCGGGCGCAATAAGGTCCAACAGGAGTATACGATCAGGTTCCGCGACGACGAGATTATGATGAGATTGTTTCAACCGGTTACGCACAACTTGGAGGCTATTAATATGTCAAAACTGTTCTCTGCGTAATGAGATTTAATTATATAATAAATATGGCATTAGGTACAAGAATGAAATTAGGACAATGATATTAGTATTATTATTTTTATTGAGGAGATAGGCGGCGATCAAGGATGACATTATCATCATGCCGCTATCAGCGAAAACCGCTCTGTATGACATTTCATTTGCATAATCCTTGAATGTATCAAGCATACGGTTTACGCCCCTAGGCACGGTGCTAAACAAAATAGCAAATAATATATCATGTATCACCTGTAGAATAATTGCTAAAATAATAAAGTTGAATAAGGAAAAGGTATCAAATATCTTATAATAGATTGCTCGTGTAATAATGAGTACAATAAGTATAATTAATACATCCGCAATTACAGCTGACAAATTATACGTAGAATACCATTTTTTCAAAACATTGGATTTAAATACACCCATATTTAATAACGAAATTACAAATAAGTCTGTAATCAGAACAGCATTCAATAGTGGCAAAAAACTAGTAGAATCGGCAATATTACTCATGTTGTATATAATAAGTTCATACTAAATTTGATATAGATTCGGTTTTTATCATTATATTATGTTCCAATTGCTGTTCCGAATCAATGGGTAACAACACCGCAATACCTATTGCAGTTAGTGTATGGAAGATGCTCGTACCCCAATAATGACCTAAATAGATGGTTCCCAATTTACAGGCGAATCCGACGACCATTAATCCAGAGCCGACAATAAAGACTTTGTTTCTCGCATAATAAGACCCGAGTGTTACCATATTCAACACCATGATAGTACCTGTTATTGGAACCAAGTTTAAATGGTAATATTTTACGATCTCACCTGAATAATCAAGGTATATTGCCGTTGAAATGTATAGAATAAACACAGTATCTATGGCATATATCATATACAATTTGTTCTTAGCGCCGGGTAGTATACTGAGCGAAATGATTATGATAACCCAATAGATACAGGTAACATCAATGAAGTTGATGATCGTTGTTGAATTAGCCCATAGTCCGAAGCTAACTATAGATAGCGTCATTAAAGGGCCTTTGATGGAAAGCGGAGCATCTGGTAGCGCATAACAAACGGAACTCCACGAATTTGCCGGATTATCAATTAACCATGCGCCATTTTTTCCTGGTTGGGATGCAATATATCCACCTATTATGGATACAACCAGCGATATTATAAATTTTATTTTTTTGTCCATTACTTATTTATGTTTAGAACTATTTATATCCAAACATAAAATTGATTTTCCCAGTAAATAGTATAAATGTCATCAAAACAAATGGACCAACACACTATCTACATGGAGGAGGGAAAGTACGATGTAAAACAAAATGAACTACCCACCCTTCCTAACCATCTCATGTGCATAGTCGCCGTTGCGATGTTGACATTTATCGGGTTGATACAGTATTCTGTAATTTTAATTTCGGATGAATGACGAGCATGAAGTGGTAATGGGCGAGAGCAGTGCCGATATGCCAATAACTATGTAAATAATACATAGGATCCGCCATATCAACCGGACAAAGCCCATTTGCGTGTAAATAACGTTCATACCCCCAACAATATACTGCTGCAGAAATAAAAACAACCGCCTTTAGCAAATCCATTTTTTGCTGTGGCGTCTTTTGTTTATGGAACATGACTATATACATGGGTGTGACGAGTTGCAGCAAAAAATATGATACGAATATATTATACGTACCGAGCGTGATGTATAGGGTCCATACGATAGCGGTCAAAATCGCATATTCAGGAGACGGTCCATAGACATCCACGAAATAAAAATACGCCAATAGACTCATTGCGAGTTCGTCTACAAGTTCTCCTGAATAGGATCCCGAAATATGAAAATATAAACTGCCGAGTCCAACGACCGAAATGAACCAACCACGCGGAGCCCGCGCATGCGCTACAAAAAACGCGACATTACTGATACGATTTGTTGTTTCATATGGATCCGATTGGCGTTCGCACCACTCTACCAAGCTCATTTTATAAGTAGTAACCTAACTACTTTTTATGTTTCTTCGTTTTATTGTTTTTTCGTTTACCACCTCTAGACCTTGAGCTATACCTGGACTTACTGCTTACATGCAAGTCTTCTAAATCGGGCAGTTCCATCTCTGATAACCTTTTTTCTTCGGCTATCCGTCTTTTTTCAGCCTTACGTTTTTCTTCGGCTTGCCGTTTTTCTTCGGCCAGTTGTTTTGTAAATTCGGAAACGGCCTTTTTAATTTTCTCAATATTGTCTCTTTCTAGTTTTTCTTCTTTGGCTTTTATTAAATTAAATAACATTCTGGTGCTCTCGGAGTATGAAGACATATCAGTTTGTTCCATAAATACATCACTTCTTGATTTCGGTTGCATTTTTAAATATGCGTCCATAACTCGCTTGAGTCGCTCTTCTTCGGTGAGATCCATATAATATAAATCTAGAAATTATATTATACATGTTTGGTACTTGACTGTCCGTACCCATACTTTCGCCGCGCGCGTTTCGCCAATCGGAAGGCCTTACCAGAATGGTCGCATCCTTCCTCCAAAATCTTGAAGTCTACCGCCGCTGCTTTACCCGCGGTCAACGAACTGCCTAAACGCGCATATCCCCATGAATGGGCGGTTTGATTTGGACGAGAACCCGACGAAAAATACGCGCCCTCGCCCTTGGCGACGATCTTCTCTAATGCATCTATAGAGCATCCGGTAGCCACTGATAACTCCTCTGATGGTGCAATAGAATCCACACCATATATCTTACGCGCCTTTTTAACATGATGGGACTCTTTGCTTTGGAACGACGGAACCTTCTTACGGGTATAGTATTTACCCTGTTTATACATCTTGCGGGATTTTGCTAACATTTTTAGTTGAGCTGCCCGATCCTTTTTACTGAGGCGCTTGGGAAGATACCTAATAGGCACCATTATATATTATATTGAGTTATTTTTTATAACTATTATAAATTGCACCAATACTCAATAATGGCATAAAAATTGGCCATAATAAACCTGAAGCCACTCCGATAAACGAATATCCGATTATATTTACAAATGATGTTATTGGGGTGCTGTTCTCCGACATTGCTTCAATCATACCAACATTAAATCCAACCCAAGATGACAGCATAACCATAGGAAATTTTATATCTAGATATATACGATTTAGTTTTCGGTAAATAGAATCATCTTCTTTCTTGTAGTTCATGTTTATATGATTCGTATGCAAATCTTTATATATTTTTTTAAAAAATCAAGAGAAAACTTTGTGTAAGCACTGTCGCATGTATATAAAAGGAGAGGGGGTTCACCTTCCGGTAGACCCAAACCCACCAGAACCGCGCGCAGTAACATCACCAAGATCATCTACTACCTTAACCAAGATCGGTACCAGACCAGGGGCACAAACCTGAACGAGACGATCGCCTTCCTGAACGGCGTAATCATCTAGCGCGTCAAATGCGCCGATCAAGTTACCCCTATACCCTGCATCAATGATTCCAACAGAGTTCGCCAAGCGCAAACGAGTCTTGGAAAGACTTGACCGAGGATACATATAGAATCCGGTACCATAGAACTTACCGCCATCGGTTACCATAGTTGCGCGACACTTCACTCCAAAATCAATCTTCGTTACTTGTGACTGCAAACAAGGGGTATGGACCGGAGTAATAAGATCAAATCCAGCATTCTCCGTCTGCTGATTGTGCGCCTGTGCCAAGTCAACATATCGTTTCCTCAATTCTGGATTTGATACACAGATCTGTAGCGAGACATACCTGTCATGCTTAGAAATTAGCTCGTTATTGAAGAAGGCCTCTGTCATATTATAATTTTTATAATATGATATCTTTATATCTATTTTTTTAATCTGGCAGCTATTCTATATACAATCAAATGCTAAGTAAAGACACTACACATGACTCTAGATACGTTGATATTTTGTTATACAAGGAAGACGAGCAGATTCCGGTTCCGGAAAAATCAAGCTGTTATACTCCGTTATGGCAACGATTCATAGCATGGCTGGGGTTTTGGAAGAAAATGAATACAGACGAGGAAGAGCGCGTGAGTATAATAGAGGAACTTATTTAGCGGGCGTAGGCAATCGCATACGGGTTACCCTGAAGCGCACTCATAATATCCGGAGTGTTGCGATCCATTTGAATCGTCTGATAGAGCGGAGCAGCGCCACTAACGCGTCCGATTTGATCCACGGACGGCGTAGGCACTGCACCCTTCTGTGTGAGCGGGCGATTGTTAAGGAGGTACGCATCCTTGTGCTTAGCAGCCATATTCACAGTTCCGCTAAATACATTCGTGTTGCCATTACCCATGCGCCCATTAATTGTAGAGGATTTCACATCATTATTCCTTTGGTTCTCCTCCGCATCATACCGACGCATCTCCTTCGCATTCGTCGCACTAGACCCACCGGCATAATAGAAATCGCCGGTAGTAGCACGAGCAGTGTACGCTTGTTGATGATCCGTTGTTGCGTAACCACCTCCACGCTGGTTGGCATTAATATTCATATGGAATTTGGAATCCTCTGTGGTCTCGCGGATCGTCTTCGGCGCCAACTGTGTAGGATCAAACAAATAGGTAGCAGCGACCGACGATTTAGCGTTCTGGTAGGGACGGAGGCTGCCAATCGTGTTCTCCTTCCTAGAAGGGCGGAGGGCATCCAGCAGAGGCGCGACCGCAGCGCCGAAGGCGCCACCAACAGCGCCGAAGTACTTGTCTTGAACGTTGGACGAACGGTTATTGGGATACGCCATCTTACCCTTGATACCATAATCGGAGTCTGTTGGGCTAGCCTTTCCGTTAGCACCAGCGGCGGTTAAGGGAACCGCACCTAACTGCATGCGGTGGGAGGGCATGTGCTCTCCATCCACATAGATCGTGGAGTTACCATGTGCGGCGACGCCGGAATAAGATGCCGTCGTCTCAGGCCTAGCCAGGTCTTTCTCAATATTCACTGAACGTAAGGTGGGTCCCTTCTCAATGCCGGTTGTGGTTAAATAACGGTCACTTGTGAACTCAAATGTGGTATCCACGCGATTCTTCTCTTGTATGCCCTGTTCGCCAGTTCTCTTGATGTGGCTATTGGCCGGTCCAGCATAGTCTAGAATCATATTGCCGCTGGATTTCGGGTTTGTAGCAACACGCAACTCATCCACCGTCTTCTCGCGCCAAGAATCACGCTCCATAAGTCCCGAATTGAATCCGCCGCTTCCGGCTGACGTGTATCCTAAACCAATACCTGGAGCGACCCTCTCCTCCTCAAATGGTTTAACATTCGCCATTCGCATGCTCGGGTTCACCCGGGAGCGCATGAAGTCCGTAGTATTCGGCGCTCCATGGGCCCACTGTTGATTCTCACTAGGAGAGAACAAGGGTGCGCGCTCCTGCTTGGACTGTATCTGAGAACCGGCGCCAATGTAGTTATCAAGTATAGATTCCGATGCCTTAGCGTCTACCGCGCGGGTGCGTATATTTCCACCAAAAAAAGGAACCATGTTATTATGTCTAAAATAATTCTCGTCCACTTGTTCTCCGGTTATGGAACTATATTTTGTGGTGCTGGTAGATTCGGCGGGAGGCGCAAAATATTTGTCGGTGTACGCTCGGCGACCATCATATTGATTTACGGTAGACAACTTGGACGTGGGTTCCGATTCACTAGGTTGCATGCCGAAATTTTGATCTGGAATATCAACGTTCGGTAAGCGCGACATGTTCGTAAATCCCGAACGTTCCTTTTTATCCTGATTCGTGGCTATATATAATCCGCCCATTGCGAGTAAAGGTATTGCGAGTTCCATATATTCTATATAAATATACAATATATTATATAAGTAGTATAATACGGACAAAAAGCAGGGTTCTCCCAATTATCAGACATGATTATCTAAAAAAGAAGGGAATCAAGGTTCCATTTACCTCTGTTTCTGTATTAAGCGCGTGGATTCATTCATTAAAAACGGAATATCCACAGGGGTCGGAAGTCCCGCGACCCCGGATGCCATGGCCGGAACCGGCATTCGTCCAAGTTGCGTCCATCGCGTGTGTTCTAAATCCCTAAGAGTCCATGCCGGATTAGAGGCCCTGGTCTCATCTATGAATGCAGCCTGCCTTTTATATCCGATATCAGACGTGCTAGGCATACTCGCAGTATACTCTACCGTGTTTTTTGTGTTTTTACGATTGATACCGATTAAATCGCTCTCCAGATTCGTGGTATTGTTGCGTAGATTCGCCCCCCATTTCTGTAAACGTATGTGCGTATCCTCAAAGAATGGCGTATCAATTCCCGGTCCAGGAGCATTCAATTGGTATTGGCTAACCCCAGTCATTTCCTGTAATTTCTTTTTAATCCTCGCGTCATCATCATTAAAACGTGTAAGTGACATTATATATAATAATGTCAGGAAATAAATATAAACATCGTCACGTATTATACACAAGACAAATGTTGCTAAATATGATAGTTAAAAACGAGAGTAAAATCATTACTCGGTTGTTTGATTCGGTTCTCCCGATCATTGACAGTTATTGTATTTGCGATACGGGAAGCACCGATAATACAATCCAGATTATCAGGGATTATTTTGCTAAGAAAAACATCCCGGGTAAAATAGTTGAAGAACCATTCGTTGATTTCGGATATAACAGGACTTTTGCATTAGAACAGTGCGTTGATATGCCCGCCGATTATATTTTATTAATGGATGCGGACATGATTCTCAAATATGGATCGGAATTCAATCTAACTAACTTTAAAAAATCTCTAACGCTCAATGCCGCTCATTATATAATGCAAGGAACAAGTGAATTTAACTATAAGAATGTGCGTATTGTAAAGAATCGTCATGGTATCAAATATTGGGGCGTCACGCATGAATATGTAGATGTACCGAAGGGTACTACATATGGTATGTTCCCGCCATCGTTTTTATTTATTAACGATGTGGGCGATGGCGGCTCAAAGGCTGATAAGTTCCTGCGCGACGTTCGCCTACTCACAACTGCCTTGGAAAAGACACCAAATAACGAGAGGTATACATTCTATTTGGCGAACAGTTATAAGGATTCGGGTCAAAAGGAGAAGGCGATAGAGACCTACAAACAACGTGCAACGCTTGGGGGATGGATAGAGGAAGTATGGTATAGTTACTTTATGGTTGGACGCCTCTACAGGGATCTGGGAGAACCAGAGAAAGCTGTGTATTACTGGATGGAGGCATACAACGCATTCCCAAAGCGAATAGAGAATCTATATGAAATAGCAACTCACTATAGAAACCGCGGCAAGAACGAACTAGCATACATCTTCTATCGGATCGCAGACAAGAAACGTGGTGAAAGTACCGAAACGGACTATCTATTTATGGAAAGGGACATATATAATTTCAAACTAGATTACGAACTATCAATCATTGGATATTATTGCAACCCAGACAGATATGATTTGACAAAGTGTAGTATGAATCTAATGGCATATCCATTCGGGATTGCGCAGTTGACGAACAATGTCTTAAGTAATTATAAATTTTATAGTGAGGTTATACCTGGAGAACCGAGATTTAAGAGGTGGAGCGAACAATTGAATAGCACACGTCATTCATCGCGGTCAGAGTTATTACATAATAGCACCCCGTCTATTTGTATGTTTAACGGAGAACTTATTTATAATACACGATTTATTAACTATACGATTGATAATAATGGTAACTATAAAAACGGAGATTTTATAGAAACGATCAATGTATTGTCACGTAACAATAATTCACTAAATGACGTTATATTTAAACATGATAGGTCAAGAGACAATCGTTATATTGGTGTAGAAGATATCCGGTTATTCGCACACAAAGGCAAATTACTGTATAATGGAAACCGTGGCATGAATGATGGTGTGGCAATAGAACATGGTGAAATCAACATAAAGACCGGAGAGACTACGTCAGTCATTCTTAATGCACCCTTTCAGAAGAAAACAGAGAAAAATTGGGTGTTGTTTGAGGATGCGAATGGTAATCTGAAGTGCATTTACGGATGGCATCCACTTATCATCGGAGATATTCAAAACAGCGCATTTATTAAGACACATGATCTACCTACATCCATTATTTTTGAGCGTTTCCGTGGTTCCACAAATGGTGTGCGAGTAGGCGACGAAATATGGTTTATATGCCATGTGGTGTCATATGAGAACCGGCGTTTCTATTATCATACTATGGTGGCATTGGATATCAATACATGTAAGATCAAACGGTATACGCCGTTTTTCACATTTGAGAAAGAGTGTGTGGAATATACATTGGGGTTCGTTCCGTACGGAGACGATGAATTCCTTATTGGATATTCGCGTATGGATCGGACTACGGAATACAAGTCAGTTAAAAAGTCGTGGTTTGAAACCATGTTTAAGCGTTTGGACTTCTAGTAAGGGGAACCCTAGGTTCCCCTTAAACCCCTCCTTGTTAGTACAACTTGGAATATTTTTAATGGGTATGTAAAAACAATATAAAATTGTAACTGGTTATATAGTAATGGAAAACAACAAGACAGTATTTTTCAAAACAGACGACAATACCTTTATAAACGAACACTGTATAAGATGGGTAAAAAAAATGGATGATTGTTTAGAAGTTTGTATCAAAACGTCCGGTTGTACTCCAAAAGATACGCATAAAATATGCAAAATAAACAATCAAAATAATTATAATAAACTTAAAGAGCATTTGAATGTCAACTTCCCATTTTAGAAAATTGAATATATGTTTTTTGCTGTTATGTGTTCTAGTATCAATACATAACAATGGCAACTGAAAAGTGTTTGAACGAGATCGTAACAAAGTACGTGTGTATTAGTGAGCTTGAAGAGCTAAGCTCTCCTGAGGATAAAATTCTCTGTATAGTGAACTACATACAATATTCAGAAAAAGCGTCGGAAATGAATTCGTTCCCAGAAAGTCTATACGATCGGTTTTATTATCTGTTAGGCACAATTTGCGAATCAAAGATGGTATTACAGCAGTGCGTTTACCAGTTGATATTCATGCTGCATTTACGAGAAGAAATCGCGGATGAACTTGTAAATATATTATTTGGAAAAGACAAGGAGTATTTCTTGTACGGCGATTGCCTTTTCAACGATTGATGAATTATTACATTATTTATAACATAAAAAATGTAACCAATTTTTTCTGTATCCAATAACCCTTACAGAGGAGCCATAGTCGCAGTTTTGCACGCCCCAAACGATCTCCGATGCCACTGCGTAATACCATGTTCCCGGATACCCGCCATATGTTTTGCAGTGCCGTAACCGACATTCTCGTGTAGTGAGTACCGGGTTTTCAACAACGGATATTGTTCGCATAGATCCAAAATATACTCATCGTGGGCGTTTTTAGCCAAAATGGATGCGGCGGCGATGAATGAATATGTTCCGTCACCCTTCTCCACAGTTACGCTCGGAATTTCACGCAAGGTTTCCGTGGTATCATCAAACACGGTATATGGAGGGAAATCATTGCCATCAATCACCAGCATAATACCATCGCCTGACGTATTTTGTATTTTTCCCAAGACTTGGCGTATAGATTCACGCATACTCCTCAACACGGCTTGCCGAATGTTAATTTCATCAATGACAGAAGCCTCGGTGAACTCAATATGCCACGCGATAGCATGCTGTTTAATATAGTCGGAAAGTTCACGCATTTTCGTCCGAGATTTGATTTTTTTACTATCCTTCATCCAATCATGGCGAAACGACTCATCTTTAGGTAGAATAACGGCGGCGGTATATAAACGTCCAAACATCGGACCGCGAGCACATTCATCCACACCGACTTCATGTAGATTGGAAGGATCGTATATCGGAAGTAGAGACATTTTTTTATTTACGTATAATATATAAGTAATGTTTAATCTTTTCAATTTTAAACTAAAATTGACGCCAATATGGTTATTCCTTATATTATTGGCGGTTTTAGTGGTCGCCGTAATTTATGGTGTGAATACGTATAAAGAGGGCCTGGTGACATTTAAACGTAGTGACGATGTCTTAAAAAGTATCCAGGTAGAATGGTATCAAAATCCACTTTACAAGCTTTATGACAATAATTTCGTCGATACGATTAATGGGAATATTGTCCGTGTTTATGAAGATGATGCTGGATCTATCATTAAATATACTATAACCGATCGCAGTGGCGTTACCACGGATTACAGTAGCGGTTACAAGGCGACTCTGCCGACTACACTAACGAATACAGTTAAGGCGTGGTCCGTATCTAATTATGATAATTATGGATATGCTAATGTTACCAATAATGCTATTGTATACATGCCCTGGGGAAGTGATACATATATTCGTACTCTTGGTGAAAAGAATACATCATTCTATATTGGAGGATGCACGACGGGCGATGATAACTGTGTGAAACAATCTAGCGAGCACACTGACGTGTCGCTTACAACACCGATTATTGAGCCTGTGTTGAGTGAAGTTCCGGAAGCGCAACTATCACTTGTTACACATATCACTAAGAATACAAATAAGCTGGCTGATGGTGTATATTATGATCTTTCAGGTTGTGTATACGTATTTACATCAGTAGATTCTCCTGCTGCTACCACTCCTCCTGCTACTACCACTCCTCCTGCTACTACCACTCCTCCTGCTACTACCACTCCTCCTGCTACTACCACTCCTCCTGCTACTACCACTCCTCCTGCTGCTGAAATTACAGCCCCAGTTATTACAAAAGTTGACGCACAGAATACTAAGGCGATAGTCACATTTACTCCATCGGTTGGAGCTCCACAAGACACGGTCTATGTTGTATCTGCGAAAGAGGGTTCGGTGTTGGCAAAGACAATGGAAGGTACAGCGTCGCCGATAACAATTACAGGTTTAGAGAATGGTAAGACTTATAAGTTTGATGTGAAAATTAAAGATTCCACAATTGCTTCAGCGCAATCTAATGATGTAACCGTACACAAGAACCGACTTGTAGATAGTGCTGGCGTCTCAAATGTTACATTTTATACCGAGGAATCTGATTGGAGAATGGTAAATCAAAAATGCGTAAGTGATGGCGACAAGAGACCGGTAACAATTAAAAATGAGGTTGAAAATGAAACTATTAAAAATGTAATTAGCGCAAAGTCTGCGACTAATGGCGCATGGATCGGAGGAACTTCTGAAAACGGATTAAAGTGGATGTGGACTGATGGAACTGATATGACCGGAATAGGAAAATACGCAAATTGGGAAGGCGGTGCTGAACCATCTCCGGCAAAAGAACAGCGCGCAGCTATAAAATCAGATGGTAAATGGGTTAGCAATAACGTAGATTCTAAAAAGCTTCCGTACATGTGCACTACAAATAAAGAGTTATTCACACAGAGGGAAGGACTTGAAACTGCCAGCACCAAGATATTACAAATAAAGATGTATAAGAGAGACCAGGAAGGTAAGGACGGGACTGTCCTGGATGCGAAACCTAGCACTCTTACAGTTGCTGATGTTGGCTCCGGTACATTCAAACCTTGGTCGTTGGCTGTCAACACTACAAAGAGTATATTAGTTATTCCCAGAAAGACAAATACATTCATCGCTGTCATAAATAAAACATCGGCTGGCAAATACACAGTGGAAGCTCCTGCTATGTATACGCCGTTGGTTAAATTAACAGTTGCGCCTGTATCTAACGCTCCGTCACAGCCGCCGCCCGCATCTACGCCGCCCGGTACCACGCCGCCCGGGACCACGCCGTCTCCGTCGTCGGGATCAGGATCTTATAGCGATGATTATATATTGAAGACTCAGGTTGTACCTCCAGTTTGCCCGGCTTGCCCCGGAACATGCACGATTGGCGGTAGTTCTGGTTCTCTAAATAGTTCCAGTGCATCTGCTGTGTCTAATTCTGCCGGTGGAGTAATAAAATCGGTCAGTTCTGATGTTACTGGATTAGGCAAGGAGGTCGTTTCTGGTGGTGTAGGGCTTGGTAAGGACGTAGTTTCTAGTGGTGTAGGGCTTGGTAAGGACGTAGTTTCTGGTGGCGTTGGATTAGCTAAGGATATAACATCAACTGGCGTTGGTCTTGGTAAGGATGTGGTGACCGGAGGCATTGGTCTTGGTAAGGATGTAGTGACCGGAGGCATTGGTCTTGGTAAGGATGTAGTATCAGGCGGCGTAGGTCTGGTAAAGGATACTCTTAGCGGAGGCGTAGGTCTGGTAAAGGACACTGTTAGTGGAGGCATTGGCCTTGTAAAGGATACAGTGAGCGGAGGCGTAGGTCTTGCGAAAGATACAGTGAGCGGAGGCGTCGGTATGGTGAAAGATATCGGATCTGGAAGCGTAAAAACAAGCAATGGCAGCGATAAATTGTCTAGATCCAGCGGAGGGTACAAAACCCAAAATGATGTATATACGTACAATGGCGCGCTGACAAATAAAGAATCGTCTAATTACATTCCATTAACTGCTAGTTTCAGTGCATTCAGCAGGTAAGTTTTTGTAGTAGCATATGAGGCAGCTACCGCTTCACGCTACAAGTCGGGCGTAATAAATCATTCGTTTGAATTCATATAAAAATTAATGTTCTCAATATAACATGGAGAACATTAATGCAACATTGGGTAGAGAAGAGACCGCAAACCAAATTAAAAAAATATTATTGGACTTTGATGCAAACTGTAAAAATGTAAACTATAATAAAGGTATATACATATACGGCGCGTCAGGCACAGGTAAGACACAATTTATTACTAAGATTCTTGAAGAAATGAATTATGACATTATCAGGTATGATGCAGGTGATGTTCGTAATACATCGTTGATTGATACTATTACAAGTAATAATATATCATCGCGCAATGTTCTCCACATGATGAATAAAACTGTTAAAAAGATTATCATTGTAATGGATGAGATTGATGGGATGAATAGCGGAGACAAGGGTGGTATAACATCTCTCATTAAACTGATCCGTCAGAAGAAGACAAAAAAACAGAAGTTGGAAGATGTCACATTGAATCCAATTATTTGTATTGGTAATTATTTCATGGATAAAAAGATGAAGGAACTCATGAAGGTGTGTAGTGTTTTTGAATTGAAAACACCAACGAAACCGCAGATATCTGTATTATTGAATGACATAATTCCAGACAATATTAGTTTGAAAGAGAAAGTGCTTGAGTATATCCAAGGAGATCTGAGGAAACTACAATTCATCCAGAAGTTGAAAGCAAAACATCCGGAATTATTAACCGAAGATCTGTGTAATAATATACTCCATATGAAGTCGCATAATGAGGATTCAAAAAAAATTACCAAACACCTGATAAACCAACCAATGTGTATGGACGATCACGCCAAGTTTATAAATGAAACTGACCGAACAATCGTCGCATTACTCTGGCATGAGAACATAATTGACGCTATAGCTAAAAACAAACCAGAAAAAACGTATCCATTCTACCTGAAAATCTTGGATAATATGTGTTTCGCAGATTATATAGATCGCATTACATTCCAGAATCAGATTTGGCAATTCAATGAAATGAGCTCGTTAACTAAGACATTTTATAACAACAAAATGTATCATGACACGTTTCCAGAGAATGCTAATAAATTCAATCCTGACGAGGTCCGCTTCACAAAGGTTCTGACGAAGTATTCAACAGAATATAATAACCAACAGTTTATTTATGGTATGTGCCAGGACTTAGATATGGATCGCAAAGACTTAATAGCATTTTTTCAGGAATTGCGAACATTTTATGGTAAGAATTTCCAGTCACAGACAGATGTTTTAAATCAAGTAGAACGTTTATTTGAAAATCATAATATAACGAAACTTGATATAAAACGCATGTATAGATATCTTGATAAAAATGTAAAGAAGACCATAAATGATGATGAAAGTGTTACGGATGAGTAAATACATACACCTCAGGATCTGATTTCTTTTTTTCGTTGAATACTACTGGTACTGGCGCAGGCGCTGGCACAGTTTCAGGTTTAGGTGTTGTATCTTTACGCAGCATCTCTATTTCAGCGCGTAATTCTGCCTCTATTAGCGCGCAGTGTTTTAACTTGAATTCTAATTCGGATATTGTATTCTTTAACTTTTGCACGCTGAGGGACGGCTGTACGATTGGATCTGAAAATGTCACAGTTTTATCTTGTGATTTTACTATAGCTTCTAATTCCACATTACGGTCAGTTAGAGTTTTCATATTACTACGAAGCCCATTGATAAGTTCAATAATTTGAGCCGCGTCTAGTGCTACCGGTTCCTTACCTGGCTGTTGCATCATAAACTGAGCGGGCGGTTGCATCTTCTTGCGTTGATCCTCCAGTTCCAACGTTTGTTTTATTACATCAGGTTTCATTGCTGGTGCGCCAGGCGCATATTTATTAAGTTTGCTGTCAATTTCCTTTAGAAAGAATCGCTTAATTTTAGCTTCATCTGCAAATTGTATAAACATATCAACAGTTTTATCTGATTCCTTCACATATTTAGTATTCGCATTATCCAATAATTTGCGTTTATCAAATGTATTATGGTCGTGCGAAAACACCAAAATAGTCTTCATCGGATCTAATTGGGCGAACGGGATTGTATATTCCTTTAGGAATTCGCGTTCTTCCGCAATACAGGCGGTTTCATTGTATTTAGTTTGATTCAATAACTCGCGCTTGAATGCAAATGTTCCTGCTGTAGCATGAGTGGGTCCATATGGACCAAATTGATACATTTTCTGGATATGCTTGAAATACAAATAAAGTTCACTAGACCCAGCACACAATGCGGTCTTGTTATTTGTAAGTACGTCTACAGCATGTGACACGCGTTCAGGTGGATAATAATCATCATCATCCATATACACTATGATAGACCCTTTAGATTTCTCATGCATCAGATTACGCTTTGCGCCGAGGGCGATCTTCTCAGGCAACTCATAATATTTGATTTGCGGTATATTTGCACCTTTTATCAGATCCTTTATCTTGTCGGTTCCGTCATCAATAATGATCCATTCCATCCTGTCTTTGGGGTATGTCTGGTTTCGGAAACACTCTAACATGATAGGAATAAATGGTCGCCGGTTAAACGTCGGCGTACATACCGAAACAAATGGTAAAGTCTTTTTAGCCATATTTAGAATATATGTACGATATATTCTAAATTCTTTTTCAATAACTAAAGTTTACGCACGAGCGATAAGACATGATAACTTAACAATTGATATAGCAGATCATGCTACAACACTTACTCTTGCGATCAAAGATTTGTTTCAAATATCATTTTCATTATTTTACTATAAGCCCATTTGACAAGTTCACTATTAGACAGTAGAATAATTATAAATACTGAAAACAAGAAATTTGAAAATCCGCGGATGGATGAATTGGATATAACCCTAGATTTTAAAATATTGTAAATAGAGATTGGTATAAGCATGACTGCATATAGATTATCTACTATAACAAAGCTGATAAATCTATCAATCATATTAAAAAATTGTTTCAAAGGACCATCATCCGAACAGTCATATATAGTTTTGCTTCCAGTTAATTTCTCATTTATGTCTTCCATCGTTTTAAATACATTGATTCCGTTCGTTTCGCTCTTTGTCATACTAAACATACACACGTACAACAGTATCAGTAACATAGCAGTTTTTCCTACTGGTAAAAATGATAATGATAATCCAAATACGAGTAACCATAATAACAATGCGGGTACCTGCGTAACTGGCATAGGATTTTTAAAATCTATGCATACTTTCAACGCAGTTGCTATAACGGATCCAAGTACAATCAGTATTAAAATGGTGTTTTCAGTTTGTTTCTTTTCAACTGAAAATGGATTCAAGTAACCTACAACATAGATAGTAAAGAACCCGGACAATAGCAAACAAAAAAGGAATAATAACGACTGATTGGGAATAGCTCCCATCACAGTGGTTGATGCTTGTAATGCCTTTAGTAACCAAATAACGGGCGTTATAGCCATCTGTAATGGAGCTGCTAGAGGATGATTCCAACCCTCTATAAAGTCAATAATCATTTGGTATGTAGATTTTGCGCCAGGTGCAAGAGGCGGTGTCATTGCATATGAAAAATATAAGTTATACGCAATAAATATACCAATCATACCAGTCAATATGCGGTTAAACATATCCGCAACGCGTTTTTTATCATCATATGGCTTTTTCTTTTTATCATAAGCTTGTGTATCTTTCTCATACTTATCCTTTGCGTTTTGTAATGCATTATCTGGTGGTTTTACTGGTTTTTTTCCAGGGAACTTTGGTTGTTTTCCTGTAGATATTTGGACCACAGTATATGCGAATACATCAAATGAAATATTATATGGTAAATTAGATACATATCGCATGAAGTTTAGATATTTATCATTTGTATCCGTCATGCCTTCTATTACAGGTTCTGTTTGTAGTTCCGTTTGTAGTTCTGGTTCTGGTTCTGGTTCTGGTTCTGGTTCTGGTTCTGGTTCTGGTTCTGGTTCTGGTTCTGGTATAGAATCGTATATGCTCTCCAAAAACGGTAATTTAGTGAACCCTTTTTTCTTATTTTGTAAGTCTTTCAATTTCTGGACCATTTCATCAACTTCCTCAAAGCCCTCTTGGACGATCGTGGAGGGTTCTGCTATAGTTTCTATCTTTGGACTAAAATCTATTTTTTTATTCCATTGTGTTTCACCACTCATTTATTATATGTTGTGAATATATTTTACTAAATCATCTAGCGAACATTAATCCACACTGTCCGGATATGAACGAGAGAACATTATATCGCTCTTCAAACACAGTCAAGTTATAATTGTATTCAAACAGCCTCCAATTCTGCTTATTAGTTCCGATCGCATTCCCATCTCCATCGCAAATGATATTAAAACTAGAATTAAGTGTATCAAATGGAGGCGTATATGTTACAATTTCAAATTCAATAAGCTTGAATTTACTTGTATTGAGAGCACCCGACGGTTGATATTCTAACGGATTGGTATTTAAACAGAAGTTATAACAATACAGACCCTCCTTCGCATTTCCATGAGTTCGTGTATATTTCTCTATATAATCAAACACTCCATGAGTTAGCGAATTCTCTCTATACTCGCCGTTTAACAAGATACCCATAGATATCAGGATGTTTTTCTGATTGTCTACTGCGAAATCGCGAGTGTAAAACAGACCTGTATTCTGTTCGCCTTTTCCGGGTTGTTTATTGATTTGTGGTCCATAATTTATATAATTCTCATCTCCTACTTGTTTCGCAAAAGGGTCGCCTGTTGGTAGCGTTTTCGGCGTATTATCAATATCAAGCGGCGGTATGCGATAGGGCCAGTTTGTGTAATTAGACCATTCGTTTCTCATATTCACGTCATTCCGCTGTAAATAAAACATCCAGTTAGCAACCATACCATTTGACATCAATTTCACACGCTTAGATCCAGTTACATTCTGGAAATCGTAACGGAATACATCTTTTATTAAATACGCTTGATCTTTAGCAGCAAACAATTGCGCCTCATCCTTTGATAAGAAGCAATATGTGCTTATTAAGTGTATATCTGCATTCCAAACATTCGTTTTGTTTGCATAATTCTCAGGGTCTAAATAAACGGATGGAGGAGTCTGTAAGAACCTATACATTTGGTGTTCTTCGCGATTGAAGTCAGGTTGTACGTATGGGAATGAATTCGGCTCATCGTATACGTCGCGAATCTGAAATAATTCTTGTACGGGACGTATAGTTATGGATATTTCTAGTTCGGCATATTGAAGTGAAACAAGCGGAAAAGCGCATCTACTATCAAGAGTAAACCAAGCATTTATGGGTATGTAAAGCGTTCGTCCACGAATAGATGGCTCTGCTCCGGCGGTATTATTGGTGAAAAAAGCTGATGGATATGAATTTGATCTACCATATGCCATAGCCGGTTCATTAAATTCAGGTACATTTCCAGACATCTGATTAAATAACGCCTTCTTTTCGGCTGGAAAGTCACGATCTACCATAGCAGCAATGTATTCACCACTATATTTTTGCAGAGTTACCGATCCACATGATATAACAACTTCGCGGATCATATGCGTACCAATATCATTGATCCACTTAAACTCATACGGCGCCCATTTATTACCGGTCTCTGCAGTTGGGTTATGTAATGGACTCCAAATGTCTGGTAATGTAACAACTAAGTATGTATCCATGAGAAGCTCCGCATATCGCTTTATCTTGAACTTGAATGTGGAATCCGAGATTGTTCTGAGATCGCGTGATCCTTCATAATCCAGCCTAAATTTTTGTAGTCCGAAATTCGTATATTTGGAATATGTGACATTAAAAAAGGTCTTTGTAGGCGAACCCGTCAATATTACATTATTGGCTCCTTCCGATATAATATTTAGTAATCCACCGGCCATGTTATATCTATAATATATCAGAACAATTTAAATCAATTTGTCACTATATATAAATGGATCGTTTTCGAACTGTACTAGCGGTTTTAATATTGATAATCACCCTTTATTTATTTTATAAATTACTACAGCGTAAATACACTACAATTGAGGGAGCTTCAATATTCACGGGTGATATGGATGCTATGAGAACGCTGCATAGTCCGGAGATTCAATTGCAATCGTATAAGGTTTTGAAGATAGCGCCAAGACCCATTGACATATCCTCGGCTGCAACTGGTAAATATAATACCAATAAAGTTAGACTAGCGCAAAAAAACAAGGAACTCAAGGATACAACTGGAAAGATGAAAAGATACGCAAATCTGAAGGCGCCTGCGCGGCGCAAACCCGATAGTGAATTAGGAAAACCTACGGGTTCTCGCATCAAAAATAAACCAAGTACTATGAGTAATAAAGAGTGGAATTCTTATAATAAAACGTGGAATGAATACGAGAAACGCAAATCAGCTGATACCAATAGATATAATAGAGAAACATCTGAATATAATGCAAATATCAGTGAGCGTGAACGTCTTAATAGATTAAAATCCATGTTAGAAACAGACATTGTTAAATTAACTTTGGATATTACTAATCACGAATTTAATGTAATAGAAAAAACTAAAGAAATTGCTACATATAATAGGCTTAATGATAGTAATGATTATAGGAATTATCTATTGAAAGATCTATTATTCAAAGCATCCTATAATTCAGCATTCACCGGAAAGACTATTAATTCAGATATGGTCGAGCTCGTTATAACCAGAGGTTGCCGATATATAGATTTTAAAGTACGCAAATCTGGTGGACAATTATATGTATCATCTGATGATTCCGTACGATTAATAGATGTCCTCGGCATTATAACTAAATCGTTAATCGGCAATACAGATCCACTCTTTATAAACCTGAGATTGGCCTCAGATATTACATCCAAATCTGATTTTATCGGAGAGATACCAGAGAATGTGCGTAGTTTATTATACAGCCAGAAATCGCGTAAGATTGATAATGATACAAGAATAAGCGAGGTTCAAGGAAAGTGTATTTTAATTACGAATCGAAATATTACTGATATTACGAATATAGTATCTGACTATAAAACGCTTGGTGCTTACGAATATTCTGAAATAATACAATTTTCAGGAGACCAGATATCAAAAAAATTAACAATTGTCAATCCAGATGATACACGCACTTGGTTTTTCAGTGGCATTCTGAACTGGTTATTTGGTGGTATATTTGGTTTAGTAGAATCCAACACAAAGGATGCAGATACGGAATATTTAGTCACTAATTACAAAGCGAATTTTGTTCCGTTCCGATTTTATAAAAATCCCAAGACTCCCGAGTTTGTTTTCTACGAGACGATATTTAATGATAGCAATTGTACCATTGTACCATTAAAGAGTCTGGATACAGAATCTTTCCAAAAGATAACTGACGCAGCGGATATTATATACTAATATGCTATAGATGGGAAAATACAATACAGATTTGTGCGATAATAATATGACATTTGCTGATTGCGAATTGGCAATTTTGCGTCACGCAGTAGACGAGAGCGATGAAAAGAAGGCGAAACGTTTAGCAAACATAGCGGAAATAGCACAAATGATTAAGGTGGTTGAGGATTTTCTAAGGAAAAAGGGGTTGATATGTTATGGTGGAACCGCCATCAACAACATATTACCGAAACAAGCACAGTTTTATAATCGTGATTTAGAAGTACCAGATTATGATTTTTACTCGCCTGATGCGATGGATCATGCCAAAGAACTGGCTGACGTATTCCACGCCGAGGGATTTCAGGAGATTGAAGCGAAGGCGGGCGTCCACTTTGGTACATATAAGGTGTTTGTAAATTTCATACCGATTGCGGATATAACGTTTTTGCATCCCGCTATTTTCAAATCCATGAGTAAAGAAGCCATCAAGATAGACGGGATTTTGTATTCGCCGCCAAATTTCCTACGCATGAATATGTATTTAGAATTGTCTCGTCCAGAAGGTGATGTATCGCGATGGGAAAAAATTTTCAAACGTCTCACACTATTAAACCAATACTATCCATTTGCGATTTCCTCAGATTGTAATAAAATAGAGTTTCAACGAAAGATGATACACGATGAGGACAAATCATCAGAGTTGTATTATACGATACGGGATGCGTTTATAGATGATGGCGCGGTTTTCTTTGGTGGTTACGCCGCTCGTTTGTATTCGCGCTACATGACAAATGATCGTAAAGAAATCATAAAAAAGATTCCGGATTTTGATGTTCTTTCTGAAGATCCCGATCGGTGCGCGAATATATTGATAGAGCGAATGAAAGCCAAGGGGTTTAAGAATGCTACAAAGCGTCATTACGACCCGATTGGAGAAATTATACCAGAACGTATAGAAATACTTGTTGGTAAAGAGACAATGGCATTCATTTATAAACCGATTGCCTGTCATAGTTATAATGTAATTCACCTGGATAGCCGTGATATAAATGTTGCGACCATAGATACAATGTTGAGTTTCTATTTCGCATTCTATTACTCGGATGAGCCATATTATTCCAAGGATCGGATTTTGTGTATGAGTAAGTTTTTGTTTGATGTGGAGCACCGAAATCGTCTGGAACAAAAGGGTATTCTGAAACGTTTTTCGGTGAATTGCTATGGAACTCAAGACACATTGGAATCCATTCGTGCAGAGAAGATGGAGAAATTCAAGGAACTCAAGGATAAACGCGGTACAAGGGAATACGACATGTGGTTCCTCAAATACACGTTTGTAGACAAGGATAAAGTTAAAGAGAAGACAAAACCTAAACGCACCATAAAGAAGCGTGCGAAACAAATAAAACTCAAAGAAAAATCAAGCGAGTTTTTCTAGATATTGTAATTGCTTACTAAAGCAAATACAATGAAGCCCCATTCCGGGTTCGAACCAGAGACCTTTACATTACAAGTGTAACGCTCTACCACTGAGCTAAAAGGGCAAAAAACACGCCACCGGGGAAGACGTGTAGCGAGCAGAACGGTAATAATACCACGCATTTATGGATCAGATATATCCATGCCGCGCAGCCATGATCTACATAAATGGCGTCCCCGGTCATTCTGTCCTCGCCATTTAAATAACGGTTTATTTGTTTATATAGTTTATAAACAAATAAATAAAAAAGGGTCCGATGCGGGAATCGAACCCGCGGCCTCTCCCACCCAAAGGGAGAATCATGCCCCTAGACCAATCGGACTCTCCGTTTATAAAACAATTCGTTTATTTATATGGTTTATATACTAATATTAATTAGATAGCAGTAAGGATGAAAGCGTCTCATTTGAAATCTTCATCGGTTTTTCAATTTCGCGACACATACGATCAAGTTCCATTACCCTCAAGTAACGTTTGTAGAATATACCAGTGCCGACGAATAGTATTGCGATATCCCATCGTGTACATGACAGGAATATAATTTTTACGATCGTGCATACATAGAGAATTGCATATCCGATAATGAATTCGTCTTGTCCCATTTTTTTTCATTTATCTAGTTGATGTAAACGAAATTCAATTTTTCTATATGTCCGTCAGGTAATTCACTGTATTTTGAAGGCTGTAAAATATACCTCCAAACAATATGCTCTTCAGTGCTATCCCATAGAAATTGATATTTCCATCGGTATTGTATACAGACAAAAACGAGAAATTCCTATAGAACATCGTATTCATCATCGGCATCTGAAAAATGAAGAACATCAGCGCGACCAGGATAGGTGTCTGTAAATCAGACAAAATCCTATCCAACATACTCGTTTTCTCTTTGCGGTTCTCGTGTCTGCGGATGTTCTCATGTGTGATTTCTTCATAATCCTTTACATAATCACTTGTCAGTTTCGCGCGAGGAATATAATTTGGTTGTATCTCCTCATCCTGCTGATATTGACCTTGATCCATGGGAATATCACGTGAAGGTAGTCGCATCTGTGGTGTTTCCTCTTGAAAACGAACCTTTGGTTGAGGTGGCGGCATCACATTAGGCTGTAGCGAATTACCATATGGGTTAGGGTGAACGTTCATCGGTGAATACGTCGGTACTTGTCCGGTTTGGTCGTTCTGAACACGCATCGTGATATTCTCTGGTAGGTCGTCAATGCGCGTTGTACTATCCATTTGATTTTACATTTATGAAGATTTAAAATCAAATTCTCTGACGAATATTCCCTAAAATAACCCTGATTTGACAGATTCAGATTCGGGAGGTGGCGACGATACGTCAATTACCCTTTTTATCGGGTCACATTTGGCAGGTCTAGTCGTATATTTATAGCATTTCTCGTCTTGCTTGAAAATTTTATCGTCAATGTCGCTTATCACAGGACCATTAAACGTCAAACACTTATCGCCCGTGCACACCTGTCTAAACAATGTGGCTATTCCCAATCCCAGCAGAACGGAGATGAAGAACTTTCCCATTTCAGTTGTTAATAAGCGTTTGAAATTCATAATTCTATATGATAGTTGTAGAATTTATTACGCCTGAACTGGAACCTTCGCAATATCCTTATCGTTCGCCGGACACTTTACTTCTTTCTCTATTACCGAAAAACAGCTATTCGTCTTGTCCTTATATTGAAGTATACCCGCATTCTCGTGCGTGGGGTAAACTACGATCTTACGTTTTTCGGGAGCAGTAATATATACAGCAAATATACCGAATGCTAAACTAACTATAAAGACATATATGTTAATGTACTTGAGTATATTCATTTTTTATATATTTTAGTGTTATTTTATTTTCTTACTCTTGTCCTTTTTCTTCGGAACCTTCTTAACCTCCTTTTCCTTATCCTTTTCAAATTCGGCAATCAACTTCTCATCATCAAGCTTCTGTTGTGCCGAACTGCGTGCCTGCTCTTCACCCGGAACGCGATATACAAAATTATTCGGTTCCGAACCTTTCACGAGCACAGCCTTGTTCGCCTCCATCTTCTTACGCATTCGTTCTTTCATCTCCTCCTTTTTCGTCATACGATTCATCGCATTCGTATCCACACGCATCCCCTTACCAGCAAACTGCTTAAATAGCTCATTGAGTTTATCGGCTCCTCCGCCCATCTCTTTCATCTTCGCCATAATGTCGCCTGCCTCTTTCATGATCTCCTCTTTGGAAATCTCTCCACTATCCATCTTCTGCGTCAGCCTGTCACCAACCTTCTTAACCAATCCCATCATCTTCTTAGGATTCTTCATGAGGTTCTTCAGTACATCTTGAGTGGTGCCCTCAGTAGTATCGCCTACCAAATCATTGAAATCGCCGGAGATTTCTTCCGCAAGCTCCTTCGCCAGCTTTCCAATCTTACCATCAAAGATGCCCTTCAAGTGCTCGTTAACCTCTTCCATATTAGGAATACCATCTGTAGGATCAAACTTGAATTCGTGTTTCTCACCCTCCTCTTTCTGATCGCCTTCCATTTTCTTGAAAAAATCTCCCAGACCAGCCATGGTTTCCTTCAATTTATCCTGTAGCATGTTCTCGTCAATTCCGTCAAAGATGCTAGCAGCGTCACCGAACTTGGACTTGTCGTCAACAGATCCAATAACATTAAATAATAGCAACTGTAGATACTTCCAAATCGTCTTCTTGGTATTATCACTTACGCCCTCACAATTGTATAGAACCTTGAAGTTCACGTCGGGAAGAAACTTTACATTGGTCTCGTTATTCAAATCAAATATATCGGCATTCTGATACATAATATCAAAAAAACGTTCAGGGAATACAGTCATACAATACTCAAACAGGGTTTTGTATTCATCATCTGTTGCGTTCGTCCACTTCGTCCAGAAATGAGAGAACTCAGGAAAGGTGTTACCCAAATCAAGAGTAAAATCATGGATGATAGATTTGAAGTTATCTATATTTGCCATAAGTATGTGTATTATTTACGAAACCTATTTATATAATATTTTATCTATAATCTATTTATATAGGATTGTATGCATGTGGGTATATTGAATATGTATTCCCACAAATTAAAAATTTCTCTACCAAAAGCATTGGATTCCATTGGTTGCGACTATACTATAATTGATTTTGATGAGAACCACGTAGAAAATATCCGACGTTCTCGTATTAAATGTTGGATTCTTACTGGATCGGATTATAATGTTATGAATAAAACAACGCCACAATTGGACCTTGATCTATTGAAAATGTCAGATAAACGATTTATGTTGGTATGCTATTCCATGGAGAGCATTTTACTACAACTTGGATGTCATCTAATTAAACGCAGGAATAACGTTCAGGAATATTTTGATCTGGATCTCGGCGGTAATACTATAAAAGCATTTCGCAATCATTATACCTATATTGTACCGGATAGTCTTAAACGCGGAATGCGACTTTTAGCGACACATAAAGGCGACACGATGAATGTAGAATATAAAAACACGGTCATGGTACAATGGCATCCCGAGAGAACTGCTGATGGTATTCAGTTTATGAAGGAATGGATTAATAAATGTGAAAAATAAATTGTATGTAGCTATTATATAAGATGATGTGTAATATACCCAAATTACAGAATGATTTTAATTTTATACTTCATCTGCGAACAGAGTTACAAACGAAGCGCGATACACTAGAGGAGAAATTAGATGAGATTAAAGCACAGTATAATGATTTGGTTAGACAAAATTCAAAGAAGATCTATTTATATTGCCTGGATTCTATGTATTTCCAATACAAGATATTACGTGTTGAATTAGAACAATTCCAGAAAACGATTGCATTAATATTCAACCGCATGTATGGTGATTATTATAAGCTTTATAATATTATACAGTCACAGTGCAAAGAGAATAGCACGAATATAACAATGTCATCTGAAAATGTGGTAGTTTACAAAGACTTAGACCCATTTACAGAATTTAGCACAGATGATCTCATCGTTACCCACCGAATAATTATTGATGCACTTGGAAAATTACACGAATTATATTCTAAAAAACAAGAAGAAATTAACGATCACAATGTAAATATGCGTGTTGGGTTCTCAGTTACTAGTTTTATTTCTACGTTGTCATACGAGAACAAGATCCTTGGAGAACATATATCGTTGTATTCAGATTATTTGTCGTTTTATCATTCCTCCCAGCGGAAGTATCTAGATACAGCGTTGGGTAAGATTAATAGTTTTATGCGCGAGATAGAAGAAGATATTTTGACTAACCATAAATCTTATAAAAAGGAAACAGTTACTATAGTAGAGTCTATAATTGAGGAAGTCAAAACGGAGGAAGTCAAAACTGAGGAAGTCAAAACTGAGGAAGTCAAAACTGAGGAAGTCAAAACGGAGGAAGTCAAAACGGAGGAAGTCAAAATGGAAGAAGTCAAAATGGAGGAAGTCAAACAAGATGAAGAGCCCGACGAAATTAATGATACATTTCAGGAAGGAATTCATAAAGATGATGGTTTCCAAACAGTTTCACGTGGAGGCAAAAATGGTAAATCCAAAAAGAGATAAATTTCTATGTATTAGTATATAACACATGGAAAAAAACAAACCAGCCGACGCCCAGTCGGAAACTACCGAAAGCAAAGCAGGATCAACTACATCTAAAAAGGACAAGCCAGTAAAATGGTCTCCGGAAAACGAAGTCATAATGGTAGAATGGTGTGATGTAGCACAATGTTATAAGTGGTTAAATACAAGAGCTCATGCGAAACTGAGTGTAGCGCATGCTTGGTTTACGATACCTGCCATTACTCTTTCAACTATAACTGGAACCGCATCTTTCGCGCAATCCAGTTTACCAGTACATATGCAGGTATATGCGCCAGCGGTGATAGGTACTATAAATATTTTTATTGGTATCTTATCTACTATACAACAGTACTTGAAAATATCCGAATTAAACGAAGCGCACCGCGTATCAGCTATATCATGGGATAAATTCGCAAGAAATATACGCATTGAGCTTGCGAAAGATCCGGATGAGAGAACAGAAGCAGGATCTTTTCTTAAGATATGTAGAATGGAATTTGATCGTCTGATGGAGACCAGTCCAGCCATACCACAAAAGGTTGTTGATGAATTCAATATGACATTCCAGGGACGCCCCGGATCCGTTGAACGAAAGCGTTTTGATGACCTACGCAAACCTGATATATGTAACACTCTAGTCACTGCAAATGATAGTCGCCACCATTGGTATAAGGATATAGAACACATGGATCATAAATTAAATGATGACGATCATGATATAGACATTGAATTGATAGAATCAATAAAAAATAAACATGAAGAAGATCAATCGCGTATATTGGAACTGGTACAGAAAGTGAAAGAAAAGGAGGAGGCTGAAATAAATATGAAACGCAGGCAGAGCTCAGAGGCTATACAAAATGAAGCTAAATTAAAGATAGAACGCGAAAAATTACAAAAATATGTCAAGGCATTTATGGAGACAGTTGGACGAACGCCTCATATAGATGAGGTTCGCGAGAACATGAAGGATACAGTAAGTGATGATGCTATAGAATCATTCCGCAGTGTGTTGTAAGCGTGGGAAGAACAATATAAGTGAAGTAATCATAACCATCCATATACAAATCATATAGGATATTGATCTACTTTGAATGCTATCCATGCGCGCCTGTACTTTTTCGTTATATTTATTCCACGTTTTCAATTTATAATCATAACTTTCCCATATTGCTGTATTCTTGTTATAATCATCCCATTTTTTTTGTTCTTTAGAATTTCCGGGGTTTTCTTCATTGCTTGTATTCGGTTTTTTTGGTCTACATCCAGCAGGCTTTCTAGGCATGCTAACTGTTGGCATGACTGGTACCTTTTTAATTTTATCTGCAATATAAAAATAATTCAAACAGAACAATGCGCTGGGTAAAATTAATGTAAGTAATATAAGATACCATTTTTGATTGGGACTATAAGCGAGTGGTATTTTATTTCCAAAATAAAATAAATAAGCAACTGGTAATGATATCGTATTTAACAGTCGCGACATGTATTTTATAATAGGATTTTGTGTTGGCGGTAGTGTAGGTTCATCAGATGGTATTAATTGCCACAATCCAAATATAACCGGCGTTTCTGTAGGATCTAATTCAAGATCATCGGGTTTTGTCGCCATATATATTACTAAAATATAAATATAATTAGTATAAAGCGTATATTATATACAAGGATATACGAGCAACCAGTATTTGTAATGACTTATGAGGACGCGCATGTAAGCGAGAGTGAGAGCGAGAATGAGATTGACAACGTGATTGATACAGAGTCAGTTGTCGATTCGGTTGCTGACTCTAACGCGAGCGTAAAACGCATTTCCAAGAGGCAAGCTGAAAAGGAGATCAGGTCATCTGATCCTGACTATTATGTTACCACTCGCGGTTTTGGTAAGAAGATGAAGGAGATCGCGATGTATTCAACCAATTGCACTCCCGGACGTCTGATCCGAGATCCAGTTTTTGGTACTCGTTATAAGGATCGCGTAGGCAGTCTTGCCGAGCGCAATTACTTCCGAGTCCGTATGACGACTATTGGTGATGGAACCGTTCCGGTGACTCTATATTATGACTGTCCCGAGGCGTATGAGAAGCATATGCGAACCACGGTTTCCTATGAACTCAAGAAGGAATGGAGGGCTAGGAATAACATTTAGTCACAAACCAAATCTATGAATACTATATAAATGAGTAACGGTCCGCCTATTTTGACGGGATTGAATAATGGCATATTAACGGGAACGCGGGTTATGCCTGCAAAGGATGGTGTATCGGATGGGAATAGTGTATTTTCTATGAGTCGCAGAAGTTTCATGAGGGTTATGCCATTGACTACTGAAACGAACACCGTTCAACAAGAGAAAAAATGGTTTGGTAATAAGGATGCGTCGCAAGTTACGGCGAATGCTAGAGTTAGCCAGGTTGGTATAGGCACATTGGGTTCTACACAAGCATTCAAGTCTAGCACGGAGACTAATTCGGTTCGTCAGGCACTCAATCGTGTTCGTGGCGGCGGAAGAGCTGTAACGCCTATGAAGAAAACACTTAGTACTCAGATACTATAATTTTTTATCCATCATATTATATATAATATGGCGGATATGTTGACATTTGACGGCGTGCCAGTCGCCACATATGGTTTAACAGGACTTATGTTAGCATTCCTTACTGGTATGACATTTATTGATACAAAAGGCGAGGCTGACACGCCTATGACGGCTGTCGCTACAGCTTCAGTACCCGCATTTATGGGTACTATGTTGACGCCTTCTGCGCCTTCATTCGTAGATAGTTTAACCCAATCAGCCAATGATCTAATTCAACCAGAGGAACCATCGCTGCTGAGTAAGATGACTGGGCCATCGGAGGAACCGTCATTCATGGATAAACTCACTGGGCCGTCTGAGGAACCGTCATTCATGGATAAACTAACTGGACCGTCCGAGGAACCATCGTTCATAGATAAACTCACCGGGCCGTCTGAAGAACCGTCATTAATTGATAAACTTACCGCGCCACTTATTGATAAGTCACCGGAAAATGAATCTATGATGCCTGACTTTCTTAAGCGCGGCGGTGGTAAGAAAAAAAATAAGGGTAAGAAAACACGCAAATTTAATAACAAACGTACAAATTAAGTATTAAATCACTTGAATCTTGGCTGTTTGTAATTTAGGGTTGTTTTGTATGATTTGGTCGCGCCCATTAGATTTATAATCAAACGTACAATCGTGTCCTTTAGAGTCAGTGGGTTTAGGATTTCTACAAGACGTACAGAATAAACGAGGTTTATTATCGGCGTCCTTACATTTACAAGAGAATCCAAACAACCCGATTTTAATTTTGCATTCACTGCATTTTGTATTGCGATCCATTTTGTGTATTGGATATAAATAGATTTTTAATACATTCAATTTTCTTATAAAATTGATCTAAATTTTATAATAAATAGTATAAATAAATTAGACAAAATGGATACCAATAAAGGAGATCGTAAATTTGTCTGTGATACTCCAACTTCCGCATTTACGCGATATATTCGGCCTACACAATCTGCGAGTAAAGAAACAAACAATATTCAAAATACTGCTATAAAACGAAGGTCCGCATTTGCTCGCATCAAACAACTGTTTCGTTTACAATCATCTGATACTACATCTACTTGAGAAGACTTAGCTTATTGGTACACCGAGTGAATAGCAGATTAATTTCATTCACATTTGCGCCTAGTACACTATCACTCGGAATAAACGTGACGTTACCAGCATCCCAGGTAAGAATGGCCGGGATTCCATTCACCATTTTTTTTGACTTTAGGAATGCATAAACCTCAAAACTTTCATCAATGTCAATGTCACAGCAAATTACCTTTCCGTTGTAAACATCTGAGATTTGGTGCATTAGCCCATGTACTTGCTGCGCGATTTGCTTACACGGACCACACCATGTCGCGCCAAATTTAACAATTACCATTCCCGGGCTGTTCTGGAGCAGTTGAGTGAATGCTGGGATACCATCTAATTCAGTTACGATTCCCATCTTTTTACTATACTAAGGTATAGTAAAAAGTTTTTATATCTTTTAACGTTTACATATTAAAACTAACCTTATATTAGTTCCATATGGCAACTTCACACAATCTTAACATACACATGTATTCGCTAGAGGAAATACTTGGACTGTTTGATCTTACATATGATCTTGACGTAGAAGGTGTTAAACGAGCTAAGCGTAAAGTCCTTATGTTACATCCTGACAAATCTCGCTTACCGGCTGATTATTTCTTGTTTTACAAGAAAGCATTTGATATTGTCGTCAGTTATTATGAGGAGCAGACTAGACATACACGGAAACCAAACGCCGCTTCAGTATACTCGCATATTAACGAAGCAGATAAGAATGTAAAGAAGACCATAAATGGCATCAAGAGTGAGGATTTTCAAAGAAAGTTCAATGAATTGTTTGAGAAGAATGTATCCACGAAACCGGACCCAGGAAAAAACGAGTGGTTTAAGAATAGCGAACCTATCTATAGTAACATGGAGAATATATCAGCCCACAATATGGGTCGCGCGTTTGATACTATCAAATCATCAAATGCAGTTGTTATACGAAACACGGGGATTCAAACGCTAGGCGGAGGCGGAACAAATTTATACGATGACGAGACAGATGATAGTTATGTAACCTGTGATCCATTCAGTAAATTGAAATTTGATGATCTGCGGAAGGTCCATAAAGATCAAACTATTCTAGCAGTTAGCGAGCGTGATTATGAATCGGTACAAAAATACAGCTCTATGGATCATCTCATGCAAGAACGTGGGCGAGCTACTCTGACCCCGTTGGAGAAGGACGAGTCGGAACGAATGTTGGAAACGCGTCAGAAGGAACATGAACGACTTATCATGCGAAAACAACACGAAGCCACGCTGAGAGCTATGGAGAATGAGAAGAAGGGACAGGCATTACTCAGTAACTTCCTTCGTCTCGGGAATTAATTTTTTGAGTAGTGCGACATCCTCTTGTAATTGCTTTATTGCGCGGCGCATTTCCGCAATTTCTGATGGTTGGAATGGTACTACATCTAATTCTCTCTGTTTCATTTGCTGTTTGAGTAGTTCATCCATGTTTTCAATGGCAGTATCGCTGATTGGTTCACCGAACTTTGAATTTGGTTTTGTTTCCATCTGTGGTTCTGGTTCTGGTTTTGGTTTGAGTGTACTTATCATATACCCTATTGTATCTTTATTCAACTGTCTGAGATCATAACTTGTGTTCTTAATATTTTGATAAAACATACCGAGAATTTGTTTAAACCAATCTTTCTGCTGATATTCTGGAATTTGCTCGTGTAGTAACTGGACTTTTTGTATCGTATTCCATAACAGGGTTTGATTTTCTACGCTGACATACGTCGACATGATATGGATACTTTTCGTATTACCTTTACATAATTATATTCCAAAAATATAATTTTATCTATTGTTTATAGTTAATTTTACTAACTCTAGCGGTTGTATTTCGTTCAACCTTTTCTCTCGCCGCATTTATAGCATCTTTCAGCAATTTACTAGAATTTTCTAATGATTTGATCGGTTCATCCGTTTCTGGTACCTTCGTTTCTGGTAACTTTGTTTCCGGTTTTTTCTTCATTGCCGCTTTCACCAGTTCCAACTTCTTCTTCAGTTCCAACTTCTTTTTTCTTTCCCGCTCCTCCTTGCCTTTTTCATACATAGCTGATATTTTCTCTGACTCATCCTTTTCATAAACTGGAGTATCATTCTCAATTTCATTGTATCCATATTCAAACGTGTCCTTGTATAATACATCAGTTTCCGGTTTATCCACATTACCGAATTCATTCTTTACTGGGATTTCTTTCATTCGGATTAACGCAAGCGCTTCATCAACTGCATTCATAGAATTCAAAGCATAATCTGTTATAAATGGAAACGCCGGTTTAGCTATAACTAGATCATATATAAGCTTATCTATACCTAATTTGGATTTACGAACAATCAAATGAACTTTTGTATTCGGGGTTGATAACCCACCTTTAATAGTTTTATTCTTTACGTTTCTGCGTTTCGCTGTTCTCATACTATTCTATAATAGTATGATATAATTTTTATGGGTCAAAATATTCGTTTCGTAGTTGTTCGACGTATTTATCAGGGATGCGATGTCTCTTGAAGAATGTTATTTTATGTTTTATACTCTTAAACGCCTTATCCTCATATTTGTTTGTAAGCATTGTTATTAAAAAAAACAGGGAATACATACCACATTCGGTATTACTATATTGATGTTCGAACGTACCGTTTGTGTTGACCTTAAATCGCATTTTAAGTTCTTTTGCTTGTTTTTTAATACGATCTATTAATACGGAAACTTCGTGCGGCATAGGATTTGCTGCGCTATCAAAATAAAACATGTACTTACCCTTGACGTCTATGTATAGTGAAACCCAATGAGAACCAGATTTTGTATGATCGTCTAAATTAAATATAATACCGATCTTTGTCTTTCCCTTTTTTATATAATCGGCCAAAGAGAACTTGCAAAGTGAATTCTCTACACATTCACCTGCGTTAAACTTATAATCAAAGTCTATATATGATGGTCCTAAGAATACGAATTCATTATACGCGTCTACATATTGTGATATAACCTTAAGTATGTCAGTGTCAGATAACCATTCGTTTATGTTGAGCTTCCATTCAGAAGGCTGTTTCGGCGCAAACGCACTCTCTTCTATCTCCTTGCGTTTGTTCTCATCTGTTATCTTGGATAGTACGCATTTATCATCGTTCGCACATTCGTTCATAACTACTTGTATGGACCGATTCCCCTCAAATACAGCCTTAGATAGTAAGGGTTTTGTTAGACAACTTTCATTATTTATCTTTTGTCCTTCTATCGCCGGGCTACATTTTGGATGTATCTTTTGTGTGCCGCCCGACTTTCTATTTATTTTTTGTTTCCTCCTTATATTCCGCGTTGCCATTATACTATATTTACATATTTTTTTTAACGGCGCCCTTCCCCCAAAAGGATTTCATAGGGTTTGGATCATCACACCGTTCAAACATCACATCTTCTATATCCCGTTCGTATTTGGGTTCTACTTCTAATTCTTTCATTTCAATAAATCGGATGCACGATTTCAAATAATTGGAAAATGCCTCATCTAATTCAATAGAATTCTGCGTGTTATGATTTTCACAATATTCATCGGTGATTTGCATTATACGATCCTTATATTTTGCTACCTTTTCTAGATGTTGTTGTAATTCCTCGTATTTATTTGGATCTTTGATTGCTAAGTATTTATTGTATTGTGACTTATTCATCAATAGCTCAAGTGTGATTTTATCAACTCCTTCCATTAATATATTATATGTAATATATTAATTTATTCACTATTTCACGTTTGTTTTCTCGTTTTATTTGCCTTTGCAGCTGCCTTTATTGCTTCTTTCTCTAGTTTCGCAGCTTCCTTTTGCAGCTTCTTGGTCTTGTTCGCAGCTTCTTTTTGTAACTTCTTTTCTTGTTTTTCGGTCTCTTTTTGTAACTTCTTTTCTTGTTTTTCGGTCTCTTTTTGTAACTTCTTGGTCTTGTTCGCCGCTTCCTTGAGTTGTTTTGCTTCTTCCTTTTGCAGTTTTAAGGTATTCTTTGCGGTTTCCTTCGCTAATTTAGCTTCTTTCTTCGCATTTTCCTTCGCAATCTCGTCTGCCAGCTGTTCTTTCATGATACCTTTATATTTATCTACTAAACCGGTCAAAACTCCATGTTTTATCTCATCCATATAATCTTCTTGTTTGCGTAATTCTTTCTTCAGCGCTTTCTCTCCATTGGCGATTTCCTTCCTCTCCTGCTTTTCGTCCTTCAATTGTACTTTCAACTCTTGTATGAGAGAACCTACACGCTTCTTACGCCGCTTTTCTATAGATTTTCGCGTTTTATTTACTATAATGACTTGTTCGCCGAACGTCTTTTGGTTGTGACGTTTTGCACTAGCAGCTTTCTTTTGGGTGTCTTTTATTACTAGTTTTACGACACTTCGCTCTATGTCACGTAGGTCAGTTTTTAACATCAATTTAAGATCATTTATCTTCTTTTTGAATCCATCTTCGCTAATTCTTAGCATTTCCTCCATCTCCTTTATTTTTTGGGTTTGTGCTTGGTCGGCGCGAACAAATGCCTCTAGATCTGGGTGTTCTTTCAATAATTCAGATTCGCTGCGTATAGTCTTACCACATTTCGTTTTTAAATTATAATATGTGCCCTGTTTGAAATTTTCGTATTCCTCTGGGCTTGCTTCTATTTTGGCAGCGATTTTTAATATGTTCTCTTTCTTGAATATTTTTTGCATACGGATGGATTCGCGTGCGTGTTTAATCTGATTTTTAATACGTTTTACCTCATCTTTTGCTTCTTGTACGATCTTACGCATATTCTTTTGTGCGATCTTGTTGCAAGTTGTCTTGGAACTGAATGAATCGCATTCCTTTTGGAGAACCTTGAATTTATTCACATCTAAATCTGTTAATTCGCCTACCAATTCCTCGTTATTCGCTTCTATCTTGTCCTTGAGTTTCAATATGTCGGAATTTACTAGCTCCCGGACGGCACGTTTATCAAATGTATTGACATCATCCATCTTAACTAACGGAACACGAATCTGGTGTAAGACAGGTTGAGAGAACTGGCGCGCGTCCTTCTCGCGGTTCAAATAACTAACGTACCCAGCAACATCATCCAAATACGCTTTTATACCTGGCGCGGAGAACTTGCCCGTGTCCTCTGTCAAGTATTTACTGGAGAAATCATCAAAGTCTGTAGGCATTTGTTCTCCAATAGGTTTACACAAGTTTAACAATTGTATCATCTCCATTGGGTTTGTAGTAATTGGTGTAGCAGTCATCAATAGAAGGCGTACGGAATCACGCCCCGAAACGGCATATGAATTCAAGAGCGATCCGTGGAGCGCTTTCATGTCAGGACGCTCAATGGATGATAGATCACCGCCTCCATATAGCTTGTGTGCCTCGTCTATGATTATCAGCGTTTTGCGTAACGGATCTGTTGTGCCATTGATCTTCACTAAACTGTCATATAACTGATTCTGTTTGCTTACGAGATTACTGAACTGCTTATAGGACATCGGGCGAATACGCCATGATTGCGAAAGCAACTTCATACGTTTAGGTTGTTCGGAGGGTATCGCAATCTCATTTGCAGAGAGTTTCGCGCGAATAACTTCATGGCATACCTGGTCGAACATGTTTTTCCATATGTCATTCTTGAGGGTTGTTCTCGTGACCCAGAGGATGGTGTATCCTTCTTTCTCAAACTCATTGGATGCAGCGGCGATTGCAGAACAGGTCTTACCAGAACCAGTGGAGTGCCATAATAACATCCCTTTGACTGGGTTGGAGGGTATGAAATAATGCTTGAGGAAATTCTGTGTGGGCGTTAGTGTTATAACTGATGCGGAGGCTATCGCCCTCTGTATGCCCCCCGCAATGCGGTTTTTATTCTGTTCTCTGCCATATACATAACCGCCTGTAACCTCCGCTGAGGGGGGCGTAGGTGGAACATCGTCCCCCTTACATAGGTTCTCCATTTTCACCTTATCCCACTTGTATTTACCGAAGTGTTCGCTAATGCGTTTTCTCAGGTCGTCATAACTCATGCGCTCATTAGGCATAACAACTATAGGGGACACATCACGTATATTAACACGAGCCTTACCGCCGGCGACAGCCCCCGCATTATGGATATTCTCATTTAAGTCATAATCTACTGAACCTTGTATCGTCGCGCGTTCCAGTTCTCCTGTAAATGAAAACAATCGTAAATCAAGATTCAATGATTTCATATATAGTTGGAATGTGGTATCTACATTACCCATCAATCCCTTGAGTTCATCCGGTATTAAAATATCATATACGAATACGTGGAGAGGCCATCCAACATTTGGCTGGAATTGAAGACCTTTTTGACCGCAGGTTCTCGTACCACGTCCGATAACTTGTTTCTGGTCGGCGGCGGTAGACTGAGGTTCAAATATATGAACGTACTTTATATCAAATAGATCTATCCCTTCCTTGAATCCGCTATCCATCACTATAAATCGCACGTTCTCTCCATGGACGTTCTCCGGGCGCGCATTGAACCTCGCTAAAATATCCTTTTTTGTAGCTACACTGATCGGCTGGTCGAACACCGTAACGGAAGACATCAAATAGAAATTAAATCCCTTAGTTTTCTGTAGCTCTGCGTCAGTCAACATCTGGATCTTACCGAATTTCTTCTTCTCTCGCCCAGTGGACTCCGCGGTATATCCAAGTGTCATTCCGCTTGCAATCAGTGCAGACGCGATTATTTTAACACCATAATTATTAGATTTTAGATCTGTGAAAATCATGTGTTTGAACTTGGTTCCGTGTTCTCTCACATCACTGTCATCAAGGGATTTTATCTTTCGCAAGAGAACATTGAGTTTAGGAGAATGCGTTTCAATATCATCTAAAAGAACATTTGGGTCGCCGGGGTAATCAACTAAATTATGCTCTTTTTTAACCTTGGACCAGTTTGCGCGTTTTTTCACACATTCAGCGTCAAATATAACATTTGTTTCTGTCGCCATCATCGCCTTCGTACGTTGGATGCGCGTATCTATCGGAGTTGCAAGTTCGCTGGATGTATAGGTTGTAGTTGGTGATAATCCGGACAAAGCATATGATATTGAGGACGCAGTTGTTGAAGAAGGTGCATTAGTAGACACCGTGCTTTCCGTTACTGTTTCCCATTCGGAAGAACTCATATATATATTCTTTACAGATTATAATATTATACAATAGTATAGAAATGAGTAGTCTAGGAGGAGGTCTGCAAGGTATATCCGTTAGGCAAACTGCAAACAGTGTCCGTAACAGCGATCATGTGATGGCGCGCAAGGTTCTGCGTAGCTCGTGGAACAACAGCTACGTAACCAATGATAGGAAGATTGGGGCCTTCCGTGCTGTGAATAATTTAGGCGATGTTCTGAACCGCCAGAATTACTCATGCGGCGGACCCAACCAGGTAAATTCTCGTCCGGGAATCTATGGAAACGGCGGTTCTATCCCGCAACAGTGCGATGGAACAGGTGTTGTTGCTGCTTCCTGCAACCCCAAGTTCGTACCTGATTCGTCAGATTACATCAAGTACAGGAAACAACGCGCGCTCAGCCAGAACTACAATGACAGCAAGTTCGGCGGAGACCAGTCCAATGCGTCCTATAGTGCGTACATGAGGGTAACACGATAAATAAAATAAATTCCCGTAATAGTATATATTACAGGAATGAACAAGTATTTAGTAGAGTTTTTAGGCACACTTCTGTTTATCTATGTTATTTTGGCTACTGGAAACCCCCTCGCGATCGGCGCTACACTTGCGCTTGTTATCTTGATTGCTGCGCCCGTTTCCGGGGGGCACATTAACCCCGCGGTCAGTGTGGTTATGGCGTCGGCTGGAAAGCTTGATGTGACTGAGCTTCTGCCGTATGTGGTCGCGCAGGTTCTCGGAGGGTTGGTCGCATTGGAGCTTTACAAGCGTTACAAGATGTAATGGGTTTATTATACATATGTAATTTATTAGACTTATTATATATGTGTGGTATAGTCGGGGTAATATCCAATTCGACCAATGTATTTGATACGTTAATGTTTGGCCTCCGGAGACTTCAGAACAGGGGATATGATTCCGCAGGCGTTTGCACGATAAGGTCAGAGTTTATTCTCCATAAATACGCGTCAGGCGTAGAAAGCGCATTGGAATTACTTGACCGAACTAGCGAACACCATGCAAACTCCACTATAGGAATCGCACATACCAGATGGGCTACACACGGTGAGAAAAGTGACATAAATTCACACCCACATGTCAGCGATGATGGGAAATGGGCGCTGGTCCATAATGGTATCATTGAGAATTTCAAAGAACTGAAGACCATGCTATCAGAGAACAATTATACTTTCCAATCACAGACTGACTCTGAGGTCATAGTTAATCTATTAGCGAAAAATTATAAGGAATGTGGCGATCCGATGGAAAGTATCCGAATTACGACGGCCGCATTAGAAGGTACCTGGGGACTGGCAATCATATGCGCCGACAAACCAAATGAACTATATTGTACCAGAAATGGAAGCCCGCTCCTCATAGGCCATTTCGCAGAATATGCAATGGTCGTGTCGGAACAATCCGGATTTACGTCATGCATCACCGATTACATTGCATTGAAGAACCGAGATATATGTAAAATAACAAGAACCATGACTACGGGTGACATCACTATAGAAACCAATCATGTTTATTCGCTCACAAAGACCTCACGAGGCGTGTATGATGATCGTCCGAATCCATACAAGCATTGGACACTGAATGAAATACACCAACAACCCGAAAGCATAAATCGTGCGATCGGAAATGGTGGTCGTATAGAGACGAACGCAACTGTTAAATTGGGTGGACTTGAAATACATGCCGAGAAATTACTCACCATAGACAATTTGTTTTTACTTGGATGTGGAACATCGTTGAATGCATGCATGTTATCTATAAATTATTTCAAAGACCTTTGCGATTTTAACTGCGTCCAAATATGCGATGGAGCTGACTTCAGTATGCGGGATGTACCAAAAATCGGGAGAACCGGACTGATATTGGTTTCACAATCAGGCGAAACCAAGGATTTATATAGATGTGCCACGATCGCAAAACAGAACAACTTGTTTACTATAGGTGTAATTAATGTAGTAGACTCATTAATTGCTAGAGAAGTGGATTGCGGATGTTATATAAACGCGGGTAGCGAATATGCGGTTGCATCTACAAAATCTTTCACGTCACAATCCGTTGTATTATCAATGATTGCAATCTGGTTCGCACAGAAAAAACAGTTGAATCGTGACAAGAGACTGCAATATATACGTGACTTAAGGATGCTGCAAGGGCAAATAAGCAAGGTCCTATTGGATTTAGACGCCAAAGTTGAAAACATTATACAATTGTTTACGCAAAACACCAGTTGTTTTATATTAGGAAAAGGTCCAAGTGAAGCGATCGCTCATGAAGGAGCGTTAAAAATAAAGGAAATATCATACATACACTGTGAGGGATATGCAACATCCAGTTTAAAACATGGACCTTTCGCTCTGTTATGCCCTGGATTTCCAGTTATATTGATAGCCCCTGATAACGAATACTATAGTAAAAATGAAAACGCATATAATGAAATAAAGTCCAGAAATGCAAACGTACTATGGATTACAGATAATGATGTAACGTCGCAATATGAGAACGTGATTCGCGTACCACGAAATGATACATATTGCGATATATTATGTACGATTCCACTACAGTTGTTAGCATATAAGCTAGCTGTATACAAAGGTATCAATCCCGATATGCCGAAAAATTTAGCGAAAGTCGTTACGGTTGATTGAAAATTGATTGTCTAAATCTGAATTATTTTAAACATCAATATCCAACCACAATATAACCAAATGAACTGCGAGATCTGCACCGAACCTTACACCAAGAGGCGACAGAATATCAAGTGTCAGTACTGCGAGTTTAGAGCGTGCACTAGCTGTTATAAAACCTATCTATTGAGTATCAACAAGCCAAAATGTATGTCAAATGAATGTACGGGAGAATGGTCCCGAAAACACTTGCGTGACAACTTCACTCAGTCGTTTATTTCCAAGGAACTTAGAGAACATCAGAAGAACGTGTTAATTGAGATGCAAATGGCCCTAATGCCAGAAACTCAGTTGGTAGTTGAGGCGTTGAATCACCGCGATCGGATCAATAGGCAAATTGCAGAACTCCAGAAAACCCGTCAAGAAAAACAAATGATGAACCGAGCACATGAGGAGATGATGATGGGTGAATATATCCATAAGAAAGCCGCGTTAGCTAATATGAGTTCTTACAATACAAACTACTACGGAAATTTATTTATAGCCCAGGTGAAGAACGCAATTCAGCCGTATAGTCGTGAGGACACTACAATTCCAGATGATGGTCTTCGTGGAACGATGAATGCGATTATAGAGAATTATAATAAGCTATCTGAGCAATTAAAAGAGAATGCTATTACGATTGAGCTCAATAAACGCCCAGAATGGCAGGAGCATATAGAACAGCGCAATTTGGAAATGCATGATTTGAACGTCCAGATTAGTCGTCTTGTTGAAAAACGTGACAAGGAACCTGCCAAACAGCGCGCTGAATTCATTAAGAAATGCGGTGATCCGGATTGTCGCGGATTCCTGAGTACCCGTTGGAAGTGCGGATTATGTGAGAAACAGACCTGTAAGGATTGTCATGAGGTTATAAAATGCGATGAAAATGATCCACCTCATGTATGTGACCCGAATGTAGTAGAGACGATTAAACTACTGAAAACGGATACCAAGAATTGTCCGGGTTGCCAGACGAGCATTACTAAGATTGATGGTTGCGACCAAATGTGGTGCACTCAGTGTAAGACAGGATTCAGTTGGTCTACTGGCAAAATAGAATTGAAACTCCACAACCCTCATTACTATGAATGGCGGAGGCAGAATGGTGGTATAGATAGAGAACCCGGCGACAATCAACAGTGCGTTACGCCTGCAGATATATTTAATAGTATCCAGAACTCGGTTGTAATTGAAAACAATCTAAAAATGGAGTTGACTGAGAAATGCCGCCAGTGTATCCACAACAGCGCATATAACACAAACCCACAAATTCCTGATTTTGAAATGTATAGGATCCAGTATCTCAGGAATTTCATTGACGTTGAGGAATTCAAATCAACTCTTATTCGCTTAAATAAAGCGTATTCTAAGAAGCACGAACTATATACGGTATATCAGCTACTTGAGACTACATTCACCGATATTATGCGTCGTTTCTGTATGAACTTTCAGGATACGTCAGTTCTATCTGAGTTGAATACGATTATTGAGTATGTCAACGGATGCTTTGCTGATATTGCATATTCCTATGGAAGTACCACAAAGCATGTTGTTGGTAGGAACATGAGTGTTTCTAAGGTTTCTATGAGACGCGCAAACGATATAGAGACTGAGAGAGATTAATAATATAATTAAAAAAATGCTATTAGAATCTATTACAACAGGAAAGATTGGGGTTGAGATTGGCGGTCCGTCACAAACAGGCAGTCTTATTTATAGTTGTGCTACAAAGATGGATAATATTATTTTTTCTCGTGAAACCGTGTGGTCTTCGCATTCGTCTGGCATATATAACTACTATCCGGGAAAGACAGGGAACGTTATAATTAATGATGCGGTAAATATTACCAACGTTGGCGATGCGGTGTATGATTTTATTTTCTCTTCACACTGCTTAGAGCATATTGCTAACCCGATCAAGGCTCTCAATGAATGGCTGCGAATCATAAAGACAGGAGGGCATGTTATTTTGATTTTACCTGAGAGGACGCAGTGTTTCGACCACAAACGCGAAATATCAAAGTTCTCCACACTTATCTCGCAGTACGAAAAAAATGTGGGCGAGGATGACTTGAGTACTCTACCGGAGATCTTGAAGAACCACGACCTGGCAATGGATCCACCTGCGGGGGACTTGGGTAGTTTCACACGAAGGAGTCTGGATAATTATAACAACCGATGTTTGCACCACTATGTGTATAGCCCTGAACTACTTATGGAAATATGCACGTATTTGGGGTGTGAATTTATATACACAGTTACTCATGGACTTGATATTTGGTTTATCATGAAAAAAATATAATATATATATATATAAACTCCAATTTACTCCTTTGCATTATCCTTCGCTTTAATCGCTGCGAGATATGCTAGAGTCTTTGTTGTTTCAAATGCATGTCCGGGATAAGGATTCTTGGTGAAATAATCCACAACCTTCTGGTCGGGTACGTCCACAGTACCATATTCATACAAATTCGTCAATTCACGCATATCGCGAAAACACCCACTATCACATAGATCCACCCATCCCCAAGTTTCGGCGTTAGCGACGCCACAGAACATGCATACAAAGGCGGTAGACTTAGAAGACATTAGAGTTACTGGATACATTATTTTATATAATAAAAATAATGAATCAATTTTATTATTTAACATTCAGCCAAATCCATTCCACTAAAAAATACAGTACAATCGCATTCACTAGATAACACCAATTGGATCCCCAAGTATTTTTATAGCACAAAACACTAAATAATAACAAGAACATAGCGCTAATAACAGCAATCGGAAATCTTATAAACAATGTCCCCATACAAACAAAATACATCAAAACATTATTTATTTCAAAACCTTGTAAATCATTCCATAACCATTCTAAATGTGAGTTTTTACCAACGATTGTCTTAAATTGTATAGGATTATACATAGATTTATACGCAGTAGTACCAACAAGTGATGCTATATATGTCGGCAATAGAATGTTTCGGATATATGTATATGATTCAGGCAACAAATATAATGCAGCAATTGGTTGCGCTACGCGTATCAATAACCAGCCAACAGCGGATGCTATCTGGTTCATGATAACATTGCGGGTTTCAATGCTCGTCCAAATGAAATATTCCACCAACTGCATTAAGGAAAATGAAAAGATAAAAAGGTAAGCGAGGACAGAATCAAACAATTGTGACTTGCGTTTTGAACTCCATATAAGAACCATAACAATAATTGTAAATAGAAAAGTCTTTATAGATACATCTTTATTCCAACACATATATGATATACGCAGATAAAAATAAATATATATTGTTCGCGCCTTTCCTTACGAGGGGTTTGACTTCACCTTTATTAAAGGTGGAATTAGATATCATCAAAGTCAACCTCCTCATCCACGTCAGCTTCGCGCTCCCGTTGAATCAAAGATACGGTCTCGTCCACATCATCCTTCTTGTTAGTGAATACAACATCACCGCCGCCATTGTCGTCTTCCGGGAAATCCCCATACTTCTGCTGTAGAATACTCAGGAGATCACATTCCAGCTTCTTATCCGACTGCCAAGTGCGCTTCCCTACAAGGACACAAGTATTCACAGTAACCATATTATGGGACTTCTGACGACCACGGAACTTACCACGAATGTAACACAAATACTGTGTCTTATCAATGATGTCAATCACATGACACATGCCATTACCCAACATCTTCTCTACCCTCGCAATGAATTCAAACTCATTGGATGGCATGGGATCGCGACTTGCGTGCTCTTGGGTCACGTTCTTGCGCGCGATAGACTTGCTCTTGGATCCTCCGGTAGTGTTCTTAACCATTTTGCTTGTTTTGTTGTGTTGCTGTTATTGATACTATAATATAATGTTTTTTATAGAATCAATTTTTCAGGAAACCTACGGTTTTACGAACTCTTCCCTCAATATTCAAATGGAAAGAGGGGTTTAAGGGGGAACCGATAGTTCCCCTTATTAAAAGTCGGCATTAAACTCAAAGATCGCATCATCCTTCTTACAGTTCGTAAGGGCATACTCAGAATTAGTGCGCTCAAAGAAGTTCGTCTTCGTCTCCACACTAATCAGCTCCATAAAATCAAACGGATTGTGCGACCCATAAATCTTATCATATCCAAGCTGAACGCACAAGCGATCAGCAACAAACTCAACGTACTGTGTCATAAGCTTAGAATTCATACCAATCAAACGGCAAGGCAGAGAATCGGTAATGAACGACTTCTCAATCTCTGTCGCCTCCCGAATTATCTCCGTAGCGCGCGCCTTGGAAACCTTACTATTGAGCTTACTATAAAGAAGAATCGCGAACTCAGTATGTAGCGCCTCGTCACGGGAAATGAACTCGTTACTCAGCGTGAGTCCAGGCATAAGCCCGCGCTTCTTGATCCAATAAATAGACGCGAAGCTACTACTGAAGAAAATGCCCTCTACACACGCAAACGCAAGCAGGCGCGATGCAAACGACGCATCATCATCACCGATCCACTTCTCCGCCCACCTCGCCTTTGTAGTGATACAGGGGAAATTATCAATCGCTTTGAATAGCTTGTTCTTCTCCGCAGTATCCTTGATATAGGTCTCAATCAAAATGGAATACATCTCCGAATGGATAGACTCCATCGCGGACTGAAACGCATAAAATGACCTCGCCTCAGCAACCTTAACATCATTTAGAAAGCGGAGGGAAATATTCTCCATTACGAGTCCATCACTTCCCGCAAAAAATGCCAATGTCATGCTGATGAAATGGCGTTCATCATCTGTTAGCTTAGCCCAATCATTCAAGTCACGCGACAAATCTACCTCCTCAGGGCGCCAGAACGAATCCACCTGGCGCTTATACATTTGATAGATATCATCGTATTGAATGGGGAATAAGGTGTAGCGGTCAGAAGAGTCGCGGAGAATGGGTTCGTCGTTAGACATGTGCGGGTTCCTAAATATAAGATTGGACTATATTATTTTTAAGGGACTTTAGTTTTAAGCAGTTTAGTAAAATAAGTTCTTAGGAATATATATACATAAAATGAAGATAGGAAACGCTCTCACATTGAAAGATACCGGTAAAATTCTGCATAACCGGTTCGTTTTATATTTCGTACTGTTTTTGGCACTTGCTGATCTGTTGTTCCTTGCGATGGGAAGTGAGTTCGTTTCGGTCGCTGTTTTCATTCTTTCCGGGTTCGTTACTTCATTCTTCTCCAAGAATATGATGGTAGTCATGTGTGTTGCCATGGTAGTTACCAATATTCTGAAGTATGGTACGGATATTCGCATGCAGGAGGGATTGAAGGATTCCAAGGATGAGACCAAGGCAGAGCCCAAGGCTGAGGCTAAGGCTAAGGCCAAACCCGAGGCCAAGGTTGAGCCAAAATCTGATGCCAAGGTTGAGCCCAAAACTGAGGCCAAACCCGAGACCAAGGAAGAGGCCAAAACCGAGATCGTATTGACCGAAGAGCAGAAGCGCAAGTTTACGGAAAATATGGAGAAGTTAGAGGCATATGAGCCTCTCTTCACATCTATGGATAAGCTCATGGAAAAGATCAACGAATTAATCAGTCCGTAATTCAAAAAATTATAAACATATACTATAAGATGAAGGTGGAACTAAAAGATGCATTCCTATACATTTTAGGTATAACTATAATGACACTGATCTATAGCATTGCGTATAATAAAGTATATGGAGTAGAGGGTATGTGGAATCCTTTCTCTGGTATAATCAACACGATCAAATCTATTATAAACGGCATTACCGAAATTATTGATTTCATATGTTACTTGGGAAAGGTGATGGAATGGGTATTTGCTACAGTCGTATGTTTGTTTTCGGTATTTTCACCTCTTTATTGCCCGATCGTTCGCATTGTTGATGCGTTAATTGCATTTATTGGATTTTTAGTAGGATCAATATTCAGATTATTTGGATTAGGATTTGTAGTGAGCGCATTCAACAAAGGTGTGGACGGAATAGATAGCGTTACAGACGAGTATTATGGAATAAAAATAACAGATTGGCATTCAATGTTCGGTCTTGACAAAAAATGCTATTGGTGTAAGTTTAAGCCATTTCCAAAACGGAGGAAGAGAAGATAATCTATACACTTATTATATAATGGGTAAAAAGTGTATTCCAGGAGTTATATGCATTGAGAACATGACATTGTTTGTCTTGATTCTTATATTCGGAACATTGATTTATATGTTCTACCAAGCACAGGCCCAAGCCCAAGCTCAGGCACAAACACCGGCGAAAGTACCGATGTATTTACAACCGCCTATCCAAACACAAGTCCCGATGCGAATGCAATTCCCATTGCAAACCGGCATGGATACAATGAGCGATCCATATGTTCCGCCGATGCGAATGGAAATGCGCGAATCGTATTCGCAGATTGGAATTCTTACAAGGGATGAGCTGATCCTACCACTTATGGGACGTCAATACATGAGGGGACGTGACAAGTGGCAATATTACACAATTTCTAATACTGGGAATTTAAACACCAAGTTGCCTGTAAGCGTAAAAGGCAAAAGCTGCACATCGGAATATGGATGCGATCAAATAATGAACGGAGACCAAATATACGTGGAGGGATATAATAATACATTTAACGCAACTGTTTATGAAAACAACATGTTTAGATATATGATCTAATATATTACATTTTTATCGTAATAAAAATATAATACATTATAATATAGTGATGAGTAGTGACAATGTATTGATCGTGGTGGAAATTGATATTACCACAGGGGATACCAGAATCCTGCGTTCCTATATATCAAGAGAACAATTTACTAAGATTGAAGAATATGATGGACGGTTTAAGGGATTTAATATTCCATCTGGTGCTGTATATAAAAACATTGAAGATAAATGTCAATCATCTGGACTTGGTAAAGGATGCATAACGATTGCGGATGATGATGATGAGTTTCCAAAACTAAGTAACTATCAGACGGATAAATATGGATTCATCGTAACATCCACTGCCAGTCCAGAGATAATAAATATGTATTCTCTGGATGTGACAGGTGAAAAATTAATTACATCTAATGAGAGAGAAATACAAACGATTGCATATATAGTTCCTTACGAGCGCGCTCAGGTTAAATCGCCTGCGGTTGAAGCGGTTGATACTACACTCAATTTTTTTGCGCAATCGCCTTCGCCTTCGGCGCCCACAGCCCAAACGGGTTACGTAAAAACTACAGACAAAGTTTGGATACGTAAAGCAATGGATAATATGGCAGATGGAATGGAGGTAAATAAGGATAAAGTATACGAGTATAAGGAGACGAAGAAAGATACAACTGGTACTACATTTTATCACGTATATGACAAAGGGGATGAAGTTGGGTGGTTACCAGAAGGAATAAATGGCAAACAATACGTAGAGATCATTAGCGCTGATGCGCCTCCACCTTTAGTTACTCCACCTTTAGTTACAACAAATACGCAATTTGTTACAACAGATACGCAATTTGTTACTGGAAATCCAGATAACAAACAACAAGGGTTTATAACAATATCAGAATATAATGGATTGTATGAACTGATTGATGGATCTTTGTATGGACTGGTTGTCTCTGACAACCAACGCGATTATAATAAAAATAGTAAAATATATAAATTCAATAAATACGACAAGGACACCGTAAAAGATCGCAACCGAACCATTGAAATATACCGCGTAGATGTACCAAATATTCCGGAAGGATCTAGAGGTAAAGGCAAAGAACTTTGGATAAAAGGTAATATATACGATCTAACTGGATCTAAAACGGTAGCTCAGGTCATTAGTGATGAGGAAGCAGCTAAAGAACAAGTCGTGTCTAATACTGAGAAAACTCCCATTACATCTGTAAGCGGAGAAAAACCGATTATATCTGTAAGCGGAGAAAAACCGGTTATATATGTAAGCGAAGAAAAACCGGTTACATCTGAAACTAAAATGTCAACCGCTGCAAACGTAATTGAATTCAATAGAGAAATTGATAGACTACTCCGCAGCGATTCATCTGTGGCGGACGTTCAACCCGGTACAAATGCTTTATCAGTGGCGATAAAAGCAGTTGGTCTTGCGGCGGCGATGGCAGCAACTGCGATCGGAAAGTTTCAACCAAAACCTAGTGGAGATTTAACTTCAGTTGCAACTGATGCGGCGAGTGATTTGGTACAAGGTGTAGCAGATTCATTAATTAGCGTATTCGCTCCCGAAAACGAATCATTATCAGCTGCCATAAGCGCAGCGGCGAAGGCTGCTGCCGACGCAGCGATTGTCATTGGTAAGTTGTCTGTGCCTATGGCTCAGACGGAGATGCCTGAGCCCTCTCAGGAGCAGGCAGAAACCGATCGTATCGCAGCTGAGAAGGCAGAAACCGATCATATTGCGGCTGAAAAAGTAGAAACCGATCGTATTGCGGCTGAAAAAGTAGAAACCGATCGTATCGCAGCTGAGAAGGCAGAAACCGATCGTATTGCGGCTGAAAAAGTAGAAACCGATCGTATCGCAGCTGAGAAGGTAGAGGCTGATCGTATCATAGCGGAGAAGCAAGCAGAGGAAAAGGCCAAATCCGATCTTGTAAAATCTGCATCTGTCGCGGCGACTTCTATATCAGGCGTAGTAAATACGATTCAGTCGTTGGTAAAAGAAGCTGTGCCAGAGGTTGAAGAAGAGGTTGAAGAAGAGGTTGAAGAAGAGGTTGAAGAAGAGGTTGAAGAAGAGGTTGACGAAGGTATAAATGAGCTGGGACTAAAAACCGAGACGCCCGAATCAATTAATGGTATAATGAATGATCTGGGTAGGTTTATACAAAAAAATGACTTTGAAGTAAACAGCAGCGGATTATCAAGTGACGCATTGACAGTTATTGGTGCAGAAAAGTCAGGGGGCGGGTACCTCGGTAAGAATCAACCTGTTATAGATAAGGCGAATGAATATATAGATAAATTTAAGACAGAAACAAGTAAACTATTAAATAGTCCTATATTTTTAAAATTGACATCATTGAGTACAGATCAATTATCAAAGATAATTAAAACACCTGTATTTGCTCGTAGTAAAGAAGGTGGAAATACGTTAAGTGCCATTGAAAAGAAAACAATGTTATCATGTATCGTAAATTTCTTATATTCTGATTTTACATTCTATGTGTTATTCAATGAAAATATGCAACGATTATTATTCGGAAAGACATTTGATATGTACCAAAAGTTGGGGCAAACACAAAACAATCGTAATAATTATTTTGCATTACTAGATGAAAAAGAACGCAATAAAGAACCCGCTACTTATAAAGGATTTGGTGATCTTATAGCAACTAAAAATAAAATTATAGAAGATGATTTAAATAAATCAAATACATTCCTACAAAAAAAGTACCGAAAAAATGGCGGCAAATACAAATACGTAGGAATGGAGAATGGTGAAGAAATAGAAGATCAAATACAAATTCGCATAGGTGAACTTACAATTTATATAAAAGAGTTCTTAGGATTACTAACTAAATTTCAGGAAAGAATAGCAAACGCAATAAGCAAGACGGAAAAAGACCCAGAATTACCACGCGGTTCATATGATTTGTATGATATAATAATAAAGTACATAAAAGGTAAGAAAGAACAACTGGACCAATTAAACACAACTATAATTCCGATTGTAGATATTAATACCGAGGTGTTTAAAACGCAATTAGAAGATGAAATATCTAATAACTCAACCAACAATATTATCACATACCTGAAATTAAGAAATGACGATCATAGAAGAGGAACATATAATAAGCGGTTTAATATAATGAAACACAAAGAAGATAACTCATTACTGGTTCAATATAGAGATGATAATTTTGAATTATATGACGCCAACAACATTAATAAATTCAACAGTTTATTGCTAGATAAAATTCAATCAGGCAAAGAACACGATGGTATAAAATTAACAAATGATACATTAGATATAACTACTTACAAGCACAATTATCTATTTGGAAAATTCACAGATATATTCTTGCCAGCAGATGACAACCGTGCTATTGCAGAAAAAATGAAAACGATTCATGACAAAATTACATCCGGATTTCCTGTTTTTATGTTAGGATACGGCGCAAGTGGTGCAGGTAAAACGTCATCCTTAGTTTATTTCAATAGCGGCGAGCCAGATCAAAAGGATGGTATTTTAATTCATTTATGTAATAAACTATCAAATGAATTTGGTGAATTAGAAATGTGTTCCAGAGAATTCTTCCACGTGAAAGCAAAAAGCAGCGGCGAAAAGCAGAAAAGAGTAGATGATCCTGACATATTCTACACCCCAAAAAACATGGATGAACGAATAAAATTCAAACTTGATGAATCTAATTCGCGATTCGTTTTGAAAGAACCATACACTCACATTAACCATCATCAATATAGGGTTCTAACTGACGGAGCAGATGAGAATAAAATGGACGTTATTGCTAAGGTTAGTGCAAATGGTATGATTAGTTATACCAATGTTAATGGCAATGACTTAGGATCTAAAGAGCCAGAAAATGCATTAATTATACAACATGTATTTGAAGAAGGCACGTCACTCGGCGCGGTTGCTATACATTTAATTGATACTGACAGGTTTGTAAAAGCGACGACGAACAATCCTAATAGTTCGCGCAGTCATACTCTGATATTCGTGAAATTAATACGTACAGATAAATCCAAAGGATCTGACGGTAATATTATAATAGGCGATTTTGCTGGTGTTGAGAACGCATTTGCATGTGAAGACCCTTTGACAATTGGTAAATTTCTAAGTGTTATGCGAGCGCCAAAGAGTAATGAACCTCAAGTACCATATTATAGCACGGAAGCGTATAACGGCGACCCGGATCCATATGGTAAATTAACTGGCGGTGAAATATCAAATACATGTAAACCACTAATTAGCGCAAGGGAAGGGATATATGATTTTGCCAACCCTATAGTTCGTGAATCATGGGTTAATTTAAAAGATGGAGTATCCAGATACTGTAAAGAGAATAAGGACCATTTCAAGTACGCAATAGATATTATACGAAACTATGTCGGAACTTACGTGTTAAAAGACTATACAGAGGGCAATGTTACCAAAGCGTATTCAGGCGATAAAATACCAGAATTTATAAATAGATTTGGGATTTATTCAGGAGACAAAGATCTTATAGCGAAACAAAAGAAGGCAATTCAAGTGCGTTTGGATAATTTGCGTGCGTATAGAAATACAGTTACTAAGTATAACCCTACCATAACGGCGCCAATTGTAGACGCAAGGAAATTAAAAGGCAGCGAAAACTATTACATGGCAACTCATGACAATACAATTATATCGTATATGAAGCTTACGACTGAAATATTAGATTATATATCTAAGAATTATAAAAATTCAGAGATCGCTCCAGTCAGCATATTAAATAGTATATTTGGATCGTTTAAAAACGCAATTTCAAAGGTGGATGAAATAAATGCGCTAATACTCAAAGAAGATTTTGTAGAAATAATCTCACCCATCACTAACGAGACATTAATTGAGGTATTCCCACGTATTAGATCATATGATGATAAGATCTGGTTAAGATTAAGTGAATCAAATTCTGATAAAAAGAAAGAATTAATAACTGCAACTGATGAAAGAATAAACGAATTACAAATCCAAATATCAAATATGGACTCAATAAATCAAGCAAATGCTATTAAATTTAATAAAATATTAATAGATGTAGGCGTAAAGGGAGATACGACAAAAATAGCGGCTGATATTTACACGAATATTATTTCAGATAAAGCATTTGTAATATACGTCAGAGATGCAGAAGTAGAAAAGGCTTGCAGAGAGGGAAATTCAGATGTAATATGTCAGAATAGAAGAGAAGAAGGCAAGTTTATCAACGATTCGCTAGCTAAAGTGCGCGGAGTTATCAGTGAAATTCTATACGAAAAGAATAAGGATAAAGTAAATATTTCACCCGAATTTATAGATGAATGTCTAGGCAAATACTGTTCGGCTGACGAAGGATGTTTCCGATTTGATAGGTTGACTGATGCGTCTTCCGTTACAACTGGCTCGGTAATTTTTGACGAGATATACAAAGTATTGAATGATGATAACAAATATAAGGCAGTACAAGATCTATATAAGAAGATAATAGTAGGTGTATTCTGTGTATTTAATATTTCACGCAAGGCCAATAACCCGCCTCCCATACCATACATGGATATCAATGACATGAAGCGGAGGTTCTTTTCTGGAATATCGGATGAATCTACATATACAGAATTCAAACGTCTCGGTAATAAAATAATAGAAATGATAGAAAATACACGAGACAATAGAACGATAGATAACCCAGAATGGTTTGGTGATAAGGTTTCTAATCTAAAGAGTATAAGTTCTAAAGCTGGGTTTGGTAAACTGTCTACGCTTCATGAACTATATCTTACAAGCGGAGAACAGATCCCTACAACCATTTTTGATGAATTTAAGTATATACTAACTTCCAATATTAGCAAATTCAAAACCAATTATACAAAGTTGGATATGTATAAAGAGCGCGTTGAAGATTTCATAAACATGGTAGATAATAGTAATGCTGCTTCCGCGATTGGCACATTAGACTTCTTGGATAAAATTTCAAAATACAACACAGTTAATGTCACATGCAATACAGATGATCCTAATGGGTTTTTACCAATGGGAGAAGCAAAAGCTGAAGTAGGATTTGAAGGTATCAAATCTGCATATGTAGAAATTTATAGCAGAAATGGCGGCGGAACTAAAGGTAAATCTCGCAACACCAAACGTCATAAGAGCAAGCACAATCAAACGACAACGCTCAAATCGTACAGTCGCCGATAATAATTATACTATAATATATTATATAGTATAATGGATGACCCTATACTCAAGCAGAAAATACCTGTTATCATCAAGGAGCATATATTACAAACTAAGATCGGGTATGTAATTGACATACTACTGAATGAAAAACGTAAGTGTAAACCGATAGCCATAGACATGGAAAAAGGCATGGAAAGAGGATCCAGCGTCTTCGTGAAACATAGTGCAAAGGACGAACAAGGTGAGTCTAAATTCACTCCTGGTAAAACTATAGAAATTAGCATCAGCGCTAACGGTGTTGTTCGTTAATGAGGTCAAATGTTTTCTATATATAAAATATAACGGCCGATGAATTATTCATATGGTAATACTTTAACAATAAAATCCAGTCCATCAGAATTTGAATTTCATGGAAAACCAAACGAACCTAATGTAACGTTCGCTAATGGAAAACAGTATATTTCCAAGAAATTATACATCCACAAACCATCCATAACAGGGCACAATGGTGAGATGTGTATAGAGCATACACCGGCTACAAACTATGACGAACCGCTGCTTATCTACTTTCCTTTGCAAACGGACAAGTCATCTAAGCCAAATATGATTGATCGTATGTTATTGGCGAATCCGGGTGAAAGTTTAGAAGTAAATTTAAACACCATACTACCACAAAATGGCGATTTTGAATATAAAGGTACAAATATTGCGATTTTCAAAACACCTATTATAATTAATACCCGGATATTGAAGGATGACGAACCAATAGTAGAGGGTGCTGGTTGTGTAGCGGGTAGCCAAGAAGAAGCCATTGTTAAATTGCAGGGGCAAGTAAAGGTATTAATGGATGCGGTTGAGAAACATACGAAGACTGAGTATCCAACGCATCATTCAGGTAGCGGTGGCGGTGGCGGAGACGAATTTTCGGAGGAAAATCTTAAAAACATACTACAAGGTAATGGTATCAAGTGTACCCCACTACGTGATGGAAATGAAAAAAAATCACTGCGATTGATTGATATTGACCCAAGTAATGCAAAATCTAAAATAGATATATCTAATCCGATTGCATACACACTCGCGGGAATTATACTATCAGGATTCTTCTATTTCGGAATAACGTCAGTATACAAGCGAGCATTGCAATCGGTGCTATATGCCTTTAACAATGATGCCAAACCGACCTTAGAACGAATGCATATATATGAAGGAATACCTGGATTCTTACTATTGTTACTGTTTGTAATATTCGTTGCTCCTTCCGGTTTCAATTCTCGTGATGCCGCCGGTATCTTCGTCTGTGCGTGGATATTATACTCAATTACTCTCGGTATGAGCCGCAAAAGTATAATTATAGATGTAATGAATGACACATATGAGCTGAATGATCTTATACGAACAGTTATGCGATCTATTACATACAACATGTTTATATTCTACCCACTGTTCCCACTATTTGCCGCCGGATACGCATATAAACTTTATAAAAAATAAAATACATAAAAATATATTATTATTAATATTATTATGTATATAACGGTATCTCACAAACACGGATTCTTCTCCTGTTGTAGTATTATACTGGATCATGTGTCACAATTTTGTAATGTATATGGATGCCTGCCAGATTACGTGGATAGTTCAGAGTCATTTGACTGGTATAAGCCAGCCGGGTTAAAAGACGATATAACCCGACATTATTTTGAACCAGAACACAAAGATTTTATTTTCCAAACTGAGCTTCCTGTTGATTTTCATCACCGACACCAGTGGAAAGATTACAAGCTATTACGATATGATCAACTAAGTCAACTGGTGAGAGGGTACTTCACCCCAACAGCGGAAATCAGAAGCCTAGTTTCGGACATGGAATACAGGTATCAAATCACGGATTACGATAACATTTGTCTGTTATTTTATAGAGGAAATGACAAAACTATAGAAACAAAACTATGTGGATATGATGAGTTTATTGAGAAGGCCCGCGAAGTTCAAGCGAAACAACCGGGTGTTCGCTTCTTAATACAGAGCGATGAAACTGAATTTATTCATAGAATGAGTTTAGAATTTCCAGACTCATTCTATTTGAAAAATGATATTCGCCATATGAGTAAATGTGTTCGGTCGGTAGACCTGGTTGCGCCCCAATATAACTATGAGTTTTCCAAGAAGTATCTTGCGATAACAATTATGATGGGTAAATGCAAGCATATTGTTTGTAATACGGGAAATTGTTCTCTATGGATAATGCTGTATCGCGGTAATGCGGATAATGTATATCAAAATTTTAATGACATATGGTATACACCTAAATCATAGACGCGCCACGGACATCGTCGGCAACAGGGACGTAATCTGTTACGATAACACCACCATCACTGACCGGCGCCATCTTCGCAACCATCGCCTCCTCCAGCGTCCTCTCCTTGGGCGGGTTCATGCGCTTCATCTCCATGTCCTTGACCGGCTGCTCGGGGGAATACTGGATCATCGCAACCGTCTTTTTGGATGTGCGGCGAATGAGCTCATATGCGACGAAAATGCCGAGAACTCCTAAAACCGGGTGCAAATATAAGAACATGTAGAGCGCAGCAGATATAATGACAATCGTCCCGAACAGATTATCAACAAACGGCGTTAAAACGGGGGGTGTGGATGGCTGAAAGACCAAATATGCAACGAAGATCACGAATAAAATTACTTCTAAAGGCGATGCGGTTAATCCCATTATAATTTAGAAGTAGAAAATTTATAGTTCTATTATATACAATAAAAATGGATACGGTTCCGAAACAGAAGCGGACATATAAGAAACGTGATCCAGATGTACCAAAACGTAAATATACTAAACGAAATGTGCCGGCAGCTCTACCTGCAGTGGAACAGATTGAACCGATGCCTGTAGTTTCGCCTACAGTTGTGCCTATAGTTAAACCAAAACGGAAATACACCAGGCGTAAGGTGCCAGAAGACGCGGCACCTCTAAATTCCCTCACGGAAGCGAAGACACAAAAGACAAAAATCAATATAAAAACTACGCCAATAATAGTAAAATCGGACATGCCTAAATTAAATGAGAAGTTCATTGAATTGATGGATACGCTTGGATTTATAATGCGGAAACGAAAGGATATCATGCGCGCTCGCGCGTATGCGAATGCTAAGGAAACCATCGCATCGTATCCAGGTGATATTACCGATCCCGCTCAGTTGAAGGGTATGAAAGGGATAGGCACCACCATCTATCAAAAATTGGTGGATTTCAACGCGACTGGGACACTCCGGATTATGGAGGAACACAAGGACCTCATCGGTAAGAAGCAGGCGATGGACGTGTTCGCTAACATTTATGGTATTGGTGAGAAAAAGGCAGAGGAACTGGTTGATGCTGGTATTCTAACTATAGAGGAACTGGAACATAAGCAGGCAGATGTTCTCAATGCGAAGCAGAGGTTGGGTTTGAAATACTATAAAGATATCCTTCAACGTATCCCACGCTCAGAGATTCAGGAGTACGAGACGGTTTTCAAGGAAGCATTTCCTGCGGTTGCAGATTCTAAGTTTGAGATTGTCGGGAGCTACCGTCGCGGGTTGGCGACATCGGGTGACATTGATGTCATTATTACGTCGTCAGATCCGGATGTATTCCGTGTATTCGTTGATGAACTGGTTAAGCGCGGTATCATTGTGGAGATCTTGTCGCGAGGTAATGCGAAGTGCCTTGTCATAGCCAAGTTACCGAAGGCTGAGTACGTTCGGCGCGTGGATTTCCTTTATACTAGTCCAGAAGAGTATCCGTTCTCCGTGCTGTATTTCACGGGTAGTAAGGAATTCAACACGACGATGCGTGAACGTGCACTCTCCATGAACTACACTCTGAACGAACACGGAATGTCGGTTATGGAGAACAGGAAGAAGGGTGACCGTGTGGCACAGGTGTTTCCGGATGAGAAATCTATATTTGATTTTTTGGGTATGGAATACAAACAGCCGATGGAGCGTATTAGTGGAGATGCCGTCGTTCCACTGGCTGGAGCTGTGCCAGTACCAGTGCCCTCTGGTAAACAGACGCGTAAAGTAAAGCCGAAGGTAGTAGCACCAAAGGAAGTACAGCCGGAGGTAGTAGCACCGCCAGAACAGGTTGTAGCGACAAAGGAGGTACAACCGGAGGTTGCGAAACAACCGGAGGTTAAGATAAAAGCTAAGCCAAAAACTAAGGTTGTAATTACGCCAAAGGCAGAAGCAGCGCCTACGCTCAAATGCGAAAGGAATAAAGCGGATCCAAAAGACATAGAAGCCTTCAAAAAGGATGGAATCAAAATCTTGGATTCTCTCACAGAGGACCAACTTGCCGCGATGATTACGGCAGCTAATGTCGCTTTCCACTGTCACGGTGTCCCAATAATGACTGACAACGAATTTGACATCGTACACGATTATTTACAGGCCAAGTATCCTAATAATCCGGTACTCACCGATGTGGGCGCTGAGATTGATTCGGGTAAAAATAAGACCAAACTTCCCTATGAGATGGCATCCATGGATAAAATCAAGCCCGACACGAATGTTGTTGTATCATGGTCTGCGAAGTATAAGGGACCCTACGAGCTTTCGTGTAAGTTGGACGGAGTTAGTGGTATGTTCTCCACGGAGGGACCTAAACCCAAACTCTATACTCGTGGCGATGGCAAGGTCGGTCAGGATATCAGCGCTATGATTCCCAAATTAAAGCTTCCTACAGATAAAAAGGATATTGTGATCCGTGGTGAATTTATCATACCGAAGGCGGTATTCCATGAGAAATATGCGGATAAGTTCGCAAACCCTCGTAATATGGTGGCCGGTATTGTAAACCAGAAGACCCACGATGGCCGAGTGGAAGATCTCAGATTTTTGGCATATGAGGTCATCAAGCCAGCTGGACTCAAACCATCCGAGCAGATGGCGCTACTGGAGACAATGAATGTAGATGTAGTCCAACATCGGAATGTTACCACGATTTCTAATGAGTACATGTCGGAAGTCTTACAGGATTGGCGTAAGAATTACGCATATGAGATTGATGGCGTCATTGTTTCTGACGACAACGTCCATCCACGTGCTACTGGTAATCCCGACCATTCCTTTGCATTCAAGATGGTCTTGTCCGATCAGATGGCCGAATCCCAGGTAGTTGATGTCATTTGGACGGCCAGTAAGGACGGATACTTGAAGCCCCGCGTCCAGATCATGCCGGTGAAATTGGGTGGAGTGACGATCCAGTTCGCTACAGGATTCAATGGTGCCTTCATTGAGGACAACAAGATCGGTATTGGTTCCATCATCCAGATAATCCGGTCAGGCGATGTGATCCCCAAGATACAATCCGTTACCACGCCTGCCGTTCACGCAAAGATGCCTAGTGAAGAGTATGTTTGGAACGAGACGCACGTGGATGTGATGTTAAAGGATGCGACAGGAAATGCCGTGGTACTAGAGAAGAATATTACGGGATTCTTCAAGGGTATTGAAGTGGATGGCATGGGCCCGGGAAGTGTGGATAAACTGATCGCGGCTGGGTTTGATAGTGTACCGAAGATTTTGCGGATGGGTAAGGCGGACTTTTTGAAAGTGGAGGGCTTCCAGGACAAGACGGCGACCAAGCTTATGGAAGGAATCCGAGATAAGGTCGCTACAGCCTCCCTTGCGACTATCATGGCGAAGTCAAATAAGCTGGGTCGCGGATTTAGCACCAAGCGTGCGGAAGTAATTTTAGCAGAATACCCGACGGTCTTTGAGGAGGGTGAGCGGAACGTGGCGAAACTGGTTGCGATTGATGGCATTGAGAAGAAATCCGCAGAGGCGTTCGTAAGTCATATTCCGGAGTTCTTGAAATTCTTGGAGGAATGTGGATTGATGGATAAGCTGAAGATTAAGGTTGCAACACCCCCTGCTGCTGATGAGAGCCACCCCTTGTTCGGTAAGACGATTGTATTCACAGGATTCCGTGATAAGGATTTAGAAGAGAAGTTGAAGGGGCTTGGTGCGAAAATGGGATCGGGTGTGAGTAAGAATACATTTGCGGTTTTAGTGAAAGATATGAATGAATCAAGTGGTAAAGTTGCGGATGCGAAGAAGCACGGGGTTACTGTGATGGTCCGTGAGGAGTTTATGGAGAAGTACATCTAAGGTGGAACCTACGGTTTAACGACTGCGTCGTTTGCGCCGACTTCGTCGGCACCCCCTAACCCCCATCCTCGTCGTTTTGTGAAGGAGTACTTTTTAGGGGTTAACGACTTCGTCGGCATCCCGACTAATTAATAATCATATATAATTATTGTAATTACATATGATTATTCTATCTACTTACTTTTTCTATTGCTAACTAAACTCTGAGCTTTCAGATCTAGACGTTTCTCAGCTTTTTTACTTGGTGTAATAGTCTCCTCTTTGGGTTTGGGTTTTCCAAAAGAGAATAATAAAGGTGATTCCGTCATATTAAGCATATTACATAGGTCACGCATGTACATTAGCTGTTTAATATGGCTGTAATCTCGGTTTAAAAGATCGATCTTGTTATCAATTTCAACAACTATTTTTGCTGATTCATATTGTCGTGCATCGCGTAACATTTCCACTAATTCATTTAACCCTGTATAATAACTACTTTGATCTGAACGAGTTGGATGAACTCCATTAAATTGGTTGATATCAAACCTACTATAATGATCGTTTCGCAAATCTAAAAAAGCAAGATCCGCTCTGTCTTGTTCTTGACGACGTTTATAAAGCTGAAATCCAGTATCTAGATTATATAGCATTATATCATAACGCGGTATACGTGTGTCACCATACTCATTTTGAGGATGATCGTAAGTACGTAATTGTTTATATATAGCAGTTACTCCCATACGAGCCAAATAGTTTATTAAAAATGCTTGTAATACGTGAGATGCCCTTTCTACGCGACGATCTCCTATATCAACAAGTGTTTTTATAACTTCCGCCGCCGAACATTCCCAGTTAACATAGCATATATTTCTAGGTGTATAAATACTGCAAGATATAAAACCGATCATATGTTTACCTCCGTATGAATCAATAAAATACAAGAAGAATACTTTGTTATGACGAGTATTATCTTTGTATCTATAAATTCCACTATCTAGTGCGTAATCTTTCGTATCCAGATATGAATCAATTATAACAGCTATATCACTGCTATCCAAAAAAGAACATCCAAACCTGTGTATATAATCTTCATATGCCTTTCGGTTATAGTACAAATCCTCTATATTCATCATTTCAAATTCAAACGTTCCTTTAGTTCCACTAGTAAGACTACCTATTTCTATTGACCCGCCTCGCATTTGCTTTCGCCGCCGCCGCTGTGTCTTTCGGCGTTTTTTCGTTTTATTCATATATACTATACGTGTATATATGAAACTATTTACTTCATCATAATCATAGGAATAAGTAGCGCAACCATACCGACCATAATTGCATACAATGCGCCTTGGGTATAGAGAAAATACTTCGCCGTTTGGTCCGCGCATTTGCACCCCGTCGCGTCCACGCTATAATTGTATACCAAAAACGCTAAATATCCGTACAATGTGATGATGATCGCCACCAATGCACCAGTCAGCGCAAAATTCTTCTCAACAAACGACTTCAGTGGTACCTTACCATTCATGACAATATTCGCGATTAGTCCAATGGAAATCACACCCGCGATCGCCAGCTCCGTATATTCCAGGCGCTTAACTAGTGTCTTGTCTACGCACTCGCATGTTTTCATCTTTTGCAGATAGGCGACAATAAACGCGATTACAGCTAAAATAACTACCGAATCTATTGCCCTAGCGTTCATTGTATATACTCTACCGGCATAAAATTGAAAATGCGTATATAGAATAAGTAAAATGTAATGAAACCAAGAGGATATTGGGTATTACGCGATGCATTCAACGGAGCAAAGAGCTTCGGGGTTTTCATATGTGATAATGTAAAATGTAAACATCAATGGATATCCGCTAATGCAAATAAGGACTTCAGAATGGCTTGCCAATTATGTGAGAAACGCGCGCTCCCAAAGTATATGTGGGAGAACCGTTAGATCCTTGTTAATATCGTATACGCCAAGAAAACACTAAAGAAATTCTTGGAGAACAGATCCAGAATATTATAGCTCATATTTTTTATGTTGTATGGTAGTAACGCGGCGACACCATAAAGCGACCAGAAGAATAAGAAATATCCAAATATCTTGTATCCATCGGCACTTTGGACCGCATACTTTGTATATATCATATAGAAATAAGCGAGGAATGGAACGAAGCCCATGAGAACTCCTGTCGTCGTAGGCAGTAGTTTGGTTTCACTTAAATATCCGAAAATAAGCATCATCCAATTCAATGATAGGATGTTCGTCAATGGACCGAGGTTCTTCTTGAATAAGTCAAAGAATTCCAGTTCATGAGACCTCCCTACTTCATTGTATTGTAAGAAGATCAAATAGAATATTAGCGTTACCAACATTGTGGGTGTCGTTAGAGACCAGTCCGCATACCTCTTCGGAGTTACATTTGAAATCGCCTTGAAATTATATAACCAATACGAATAAAATGAACCTTCTACAATTTGTACGATGACCTCCATGATTAAGAGCTGCTTCAAAAGAAATATTTCGGAAGGCACTTTAAGGAGCACTACTAATATATCTATTAAACCAACAATTGCTTGTATCGTGACCGAAAAGATCAATGTACTATAGACATTTATATTCATTCGTCCTATATCCTATGTGTATAAAAAAAGTACATAATCCGATAAAATTGATCCAAAAATTTACGATGATAAACAACCTCAACCACAACAACATGAATCCATCCGATCTACTCGTATCCGCGATTGACGTCCAGCGACAGAAAGAGGATGCAGCCAACATCTGGAAGGATAGCAAATACAAGTACATCGCCGAACTAGAATCCAATAACGTCGGGAACGTCGGGGAGAACCTGATCCAGAAAATCTGCGAAAACCTGGGTATTGAATCCAGCATTGATGGCGCCAAGACCAAGCACAAGGGCGGGGGTACGGACGGCGATGGGCGAATCAAGGGGCGTTCCGTGGAGATCAAGACCGCGCGCCTAGGTATCAGCATGACGTCGTTCCAACACGAGCTGGGCGAGCATCCTTGGAAAGCGGAATTCATTGCATTTGTAGACATTGCTCCCGCCCATATTTATCTGTCGTTGTTCCCGAATTTCACTGAAGAGCATTACAAGAGCGGACAGAAGTGCGTGCCATATTTTCCGAGCAAAACCGCGACCTGGCGAAAGGGCGAGGGTGCCTTCAAGCTAGATACGTCGCCGAATATTAATGAGGCCCTAATTACTATCGGAAATTGCATAAAAATAAATGATACTACTACCCTTGAGGAACTCGGTGCGTTCATTCATCGGGTGATCCAGTGTAATTAGCAAATTCCATGCGATCCACCGCAGCTAGATTTAAACCCGGCGCCTGGTCCGTTTTCCTCCCTCAGACTTGGACCTGGACCTGGACCTGGACCTAGCACGTAACATTGGAGACCTAGACTTGGGTTTTGACTCGTCCTCATCAATAATAATTAAAAGATATGTTTTACAATTATCTTCCGTCATAGTCTCACGTGTATTAGGGTTGGATGTTTTTCCCTCCTTAATGTATTTGTCAAAACTAGACTTTAAAAACATGTAGGTGCATATGTTCGGAGTGTTCTGTTTCTCGCCAATCGTTGTATCCAAGCCAATCGTTGTATCCGTGTCAAACATATATTTTTTTACCGTTTGGTTATGTAATACGATTATGTCGCCAGTTACTATCGGATCCGTAAAAAAAACGTCCTCACAATCATTGAATGCCGATTTTGTAACCTTCAGCTTTGGATATTCCTGCGTACATTTTCCTTTAACCCAAATACCCGCCGTAATAGTTCCGTCCGAATGGACCATTTTGCCATTTCCATTCCGTAAGCCATCTGCGTGCTCGCCTGTATATAAATCACCATTCATCCAAGTATATGTTCCATTACCATGTAGTTTGCCTTTTTTAAATTCTCCGACATATTTATCGCCGTTGGACTTGATTAAATTTCCATTGCCTTCAAACTCGTCACGAACAAAATCTCCGACGTAGATTGAACCATCAAGTTGGTTGGTTAAAGTTCCTTTACCCTCAAGTCTGTCATTAACGAAATCTCCTACATATTTTACGCTTCCCTGTTCAAAAGTTCCCGTTCCATGTTGCTTATCCTGTTTCCATTCTCCTTCATAAACAGCCCCATCGCTATATTTGTATATTCCTTTTCCGTGGCGTTTGCCTCCCTTCCAATTTCCGTCATAAACACTTCCATCTTTATATTTGTATATTCCTATTCCATCTTTCGGTTTAACATTCATCTATCTATCTATATCATAGAGGTATATTTTTATATAAATATTTGTCTGTCTAAACCCTTGAATGGGTGGTAAATGCGTCCATAATCAATGATGTTCTTAAATTATATGCGGAATTTGTAGAGAGGAACGCGACGGCGCTCCAATCAATCCCTCTACTTTTTTCCATGTGTTGGGCCTTGTTCTTCAGGAACACTATACCGTACCCTTTCCTACCCGGCAACGCTTCAAATGACTCATATGCGCGCATCGTATCCTTGCCGAAGCAGGTGGATGGTAGATAGACATCACACTTATCCAGCATCTTTTTATTCCTCGTGGTCGCCACCGTCCCGCCATCCGACAACGAGTAGATCTTTACTTCGTCCTGGGCTGCGACGGCGATGGTGTATTTTGGGTCGCTGGTGTGCTTGGACCATATCTGAAATACGCCGTTGACGTCCACATTCGTATTTTCCGGTGTGTAGAACGGTGCGGAGACCTTCTCGCTATAGATCAGGTTGTATCCTTTGACTCGCTTTCTGGGAGAACCCTTTCCGTCACTCTCAAACAACTGGGGTAGAACGAAACACACATAATCCGCGAACTTGTGTGAATGGTTGATGAAATTGAGCGCGACGTGTCCGCGGAGTCCGAATGGGGGGTTTCCGAACACAATGTACTTTTTTTTTGTCGTCGGAGGCGTCCAGGTTAGGTAGTCTTGTCGTGTGATGCGGTCATTACGTGGTTCTACATCCATCGCGATTGTGTTCTTCGGGAGAACCTTGAGAAAGGCACCGTCGCCAGCGGATGGTTCTATGAATGTATATTCGGCTATGTTGACTTTGGTGACTTCGTTGAATGTGGTCCAACACTTGCGAGTCACTTGATCTGGGGTGAAGAACTGGTCTTTCGCTGAGGATTTGTAGTCTGGGTAATTTACGTCTTTTCCTAGGATTCGCATGAGGTCAAATGTGTATTGCGGTGGGATATTATCCAGTTCTATCCATCGCGCGACTGTTCCTGGTGCTAGGTTCAACTTTGCGGCGGTATCCTTCATGGTATGGGACGCCAAGATCTCCGTCAGCATCGTTTTCAAATTTGTTTCCATTATATATTCAATGTAATTATATTATATTTAATAGTTTCAATTTTACTAAAAATTGATTTGCACGATTTGTACTATGATTTGTAGTACAAAACAACAGTACAATGAACGGACTATTTGCTAGAATTATTACTAGGGTGCTACCGAGAGATATGCCGACGCCGGTTGGTCGTTGGAGGAACGAACATTACACAGTAATTACGCCTGTCGGTCACTGGATGATCCAAGACACTGAAGTAAAACCGGTTGGTCGATGGAGTATAGAAACGTGTGATATTAAAATCAATGCTCGCATTGACCGATCAAATGAAGATCATTGTGGTCCGTGTGGACGCAATGCGATTCAGTAATTGGAATTTGATTATATAATTTTATTAACCATTCATTTATTTTTTTTATGTACCAAATAAGTATATCCCTTTTACCATGTTCTCTATATTTCATCCTAATTTTCTCATTCAACAACAGTAAACTATCTTGCATCAGGTTTAATTGGACGCTTTTGTATTTGCTTTTTTCAGTTATGAACGGATGGAACAATCGTTCACAAAAAATAATACTACCAAAATTCTTCGTAAACAGCGGCGGTGTGTAACTCGGTACTTGCATAACTACCTTGTTGTGGGGTGTCCCAATGTAATCATATACCCCTTCATGGCATTCTAATAGCATTTTATATACTGGATCTAGTCCATCCAATTTTAAGGCACTTAGTATTACTTGTTCTGTATCTAGTATTAATTGCGCTAATTCACGATTCATTATTATTATTAATATATTATTTACGAAATCTTACCTAATAATCTTATAGTAACGGATATACCCAATTATCCACATTCGTTGCGAAATTGAAAAACATATTTTATTTATTTAATATATAAACAGATAATGCAGCTGGCCTTTATCATACTGACTCTTATTGTAGTGTTCGTATCTCTTGGATTCTTCTTCTATCGTTATCCAGGCGAACGCGAATACATCCAATCAGACGATAACAAGGTATATTCGCCAGCCTATGGACGGATCATGAAAATAAAGGAGCGGGATGACGGGACTTTATATATCGCCATTTTCTTGTCACCTCTAGACATCCATTATCAGTTTTTCCCGATATCTGGAACGGTGGAACGTGTGGATTACGACCATACTGGCAAATTTGAATTGGCTTATGAGTTTAATAAGAGCAACCAGAATGAAAAATGTATTCATACTATTCGTAATAAATATGGAGAATTCACAGTGTATCAGATTGCGGGATTTTTAGTAAGACGCATTTCGCCATATGATGTTGTCGGTCAGGAGGCGGTTAGTGGGAAGTGTATGGGGCTTATCCATTTTGGTAGTCGGGTGGATATCATTATTCCTCAGCGTGATCGGTTTAAGTTGCTGGTAGCAGAGGGCGATTCCGTGGACGCGGAGGAGACGATTTTGGGGTATTATTGAGTTATAGAAAGTTTCGCTATTGTAGAGGCGCACCCCCTTTACCCCTCCTCCTTTTGTTAATGCCATACAACTACTTGTTCTGGTTGGCGTACCTCAACAATCTTATTTGTTTCGGCGTTTGTAGGTACGGGTTGTTGTATCTGTAATTGAGGTTGTGTTTGAGGTTGATATTGAGGTTGAGGTTGATATTGAGGTTGATGTTGAGGTTGAGGTTGAGGTTGAGGTTGAGGTTGAGGTTGAGGTTGAGGTTGAGGTTGAGGTTGAGGTTGAGGTTGAGGTTG
>JACCDO012225419.1_pt1 | contig 68631 bp, 62 predicted proteins | sample 7446101 | NCBI WGS metagenome assembly JACCDO01 (sample SAMN15323440, study PRJNA562643) | freshwater metagenome | isolation source: river surface water | place: USA:Blue River Watershed | collected 2017-08-16 | reverse complement strand
TCCTTCTATACGCTGGAAAGGTTTGCCTTCGGGAGTGAAGTCAGCGTGGAACTCTTGACTCTTCTGAATGACGGACAGTGTCACCTGTTCAAAGCCGGGGATCCCCTCAAGTCGCCAGAATCCTTGGACATTCGCAGGGACAACCCAAAAGTGCCCGACCGTTCCGCTGTCACCATAAAAGGTCTTATCTGGAATCCAGCTCCCGATCGTAAATGTATTGGAAACGATACGGGTACCGGGTTTCATATTGACCAAAACCGGATAAAGCTTCAAGTTCAACGAGGGCAGAAGGTATAGCGTGACGACCGTCGCTTCAGAAAAGTTTTCCTGAAAGATATCACCGGTAATGATGGTTACTTTGTCAGCTACTCCTGCCTTTTTCGCGTTCTCTCTCGCATGCTCTGCCATCTTAGGATCGAACTCGATTCCAACGGCGCGAGCGCCGTAGCGCCGCGCAGCTTCAATCGCAATCTTGCCATCTCCTGCGCCAAGGTCATAGACGATGTCCTTATTTGTTACCTCGGCGGTCTCAAGCATTTTTACAAGCAAACTGTTGGGTGTTGGAACCCAGATAACGTCTTTGCCTTGCTGAGCCATGACAGGCTGATAACCGCTTGGCGTGCTGGTTGGTGTTGTACATCCAGTGAGCACAACAACTAAAAAAACTAGAGCGAGAGATACAAGTGTTGGCTTAGAGCGGTGATATTCCATGGCTAGATTAATACGCTGCATCGAGAAGCTCATCGTACAACGCAACAGTCATTGTGCGAGGATTTGTTTTATTTGCGTTGTCGAGCATCGCTGCCTGTGCGATCTCTTTTAAATCAGATTTTTGCATCCCGATATCACGTAGCTTGGGTGGTATCCCAAGAGCAGTGACGAGATCCAGCATATGTTGTGGCAATTGCTCTGCTGGTCCTGCCCCAAGACTCTCGGCGATCTTGGTTGCTTTGTTGCCTAAGAAATTCAAATTCATAGCCAGCACATGAGGCAGTAGTATGGCGTTGAGCGTGCCATGGTGGTATCCGAGTGCACCGAGTGGGTGAGCGCACGCGTGCACGGCACCCATTCCTTTTTGGAAGCACAGTGCACCTTCCAGGGATCCCATCATCATGTTCCAGCGAGCATCTCGGTTGTCGCCCTGTGTGACGGCGGTCCGGATATTCGCGAAGATTCTTTGCATCCCATCTAGTGCAATGGCGTCTGCAGGTGGATTAACTGCAGGTGAGCAGTAAGTTTCAATGCAATGAGCAAGGGCGTCCATACCAGTCACCGCTGTGATGAGGGGGGGCAGACCTATCGTAAGTTCCGGATCACAAAGCGCTGCTGTAACAATAGCAGGGCATCTAACGCCCGCCTTGATCCCATTGTCGAAAATAATGACAGCTGAACGACCAACCTCACTGCCGGTGCCAGCGGTAGTCGGAAGGAGTATTAAAGGTGGTGTTTCACCAAGCGCTAACTCATCAGGATTGCGGTTTGAGTAATTCCAAAGTGGTGGGCTATGTGTTGCAAGAATCACGATTGCTTTTGCAAGATCTAGGGCTGCTCCACCTCCGACGCCAATTACTCCGTCACATCGGTTCGCACGATAGGTCGTTGCGCCTTGCTTTGCGGCAAACTCTGTAGGATTTGGTGGGACATCGCTAAATATCGTGTCTTTCACTGAGGCCGGTAGCTGTTCAGTCGCTTGTGCAAAGACACCTGCAGCAAGAACTCCACGGTCGGTCACAAATAGGGGGCGCGTAATCTGATGAGTCTTCATCAGAGATTGCAGATCTTTGCGTGCCCCAAAATCAAAATGAACGGGCGGTCCAAACAGAATTGTGCTCATAGAATTCGGACAATTTGTTTACCGACATTAGCGCCATTCAGCATGTCAATAAACGCCTGCGGAGCGTTTTCTAAACCCTCTGCCACAGTTTCAAGATGTTTAATTTTTCCGACTTTATAAGCTGCCTGTATTTCTTTTGTTGCTGTAGGCCATAGATCTCGGTGATCCGACAGAACGAAACCGCGTAAAGATACACGCTTGTTAAAGAACTCACGATAATTTTTTATTCCATAAAGGTCAGTCGCATTGTATTGAGAGACGGTTCCACAAAGAGCGACACGCGCGTTGAGCTTGAGCAACGTGAGTACGAAATCAGTGATTGAACCACCTACGTTATCAAAATAAACATCCACACCTTCTGGCACAGCTAGAGCAAGATCTTGTTCAAACGTTGCGCTTTTGTAATCAATACATGCGTCAAAACCGAGTTCATTGACGACGATGTCGCATTTACGCTTGCCACCCGCGATACCAATTGCACGACAGCCGCGCAGTTTTGCAAGCTGACCGACCATGCTGCCAACTGCTCCAGATGCGGCAGACACCAGAACTGTTTGTCCCGCGACGGGCTTGCCGAACTCCATCAGACCTACCCATGCAGTTAAACCTGTGGATCCGAGTGCGCCAAGAAATGCACTCAGCGGCAAAAAAGAAGGATCGATGTGTTGTAGTTCGCTTGCAGGTGCTGCGCTGACATCTTCCCAGCTCATGCGTCCAACGACCCAGTCTCCGGGAGCAAAGCCATCCGCGGCACTCTCTACAACTTCGCCAATTGTTCGACCGACCATTTTTTCACCAATCTTCATGACTGGAGCGTAAGAGTCTTTTGCTTCCATACGCATGCGTATGTAGGGATCGACCGACAGATAATGATTACGAATCAGTACTTGACCGGCTTTTATGCTTGGAATAGGGCCCTCCACTAATCGAAAGCAGTCGAGTGCTGGTATGCCGGTTGGTTGTTTCGCGTAAAGGATTTGACGATTAATTGCAGGTCGGGAGGACATATTGAAATCAACCTATGGAAATATTTGCGGTTCGGATGAGATTCTCAAGCGCGGTGCGCTGTGTCTCAAGCCAGGTAGAAAATTGTGCGGGCGTATTCGCCACTAAAACCATTCCACGTGAATCGATGGTTTTAATGACAGCGGGATCTGTTGCCGCCTTGGCTGTTGCGATTTGGAGGGCTTGTATCGCTTCGGTAGGTGTACCTTTCGGCGCAAAAAAGCCAAACCAGTCATCCATGTCGAAACCTGGGTACCCCTGTTCGGCAATCGTTGGAATGTCAGGGTAACTTTTTGTACGCTCGAGGCTTGTCAGACCGAGGATACGTGCTCGCCCGGACTGAACTGCTGATATCGCCGTCGATAGCGTCAAGAGCGTTGAGTCAATTTGGCCGCCCATCAAATCCCGAACTGCATCTGCGCCACCTCGGTACGGAGTATGAATTAATTCAATACCGGCGACCTGCTGAAACATTGCGATCGCGAGGTGTCCCATGCCGCCAGAAGGCGGTGTTCCACATGCGATTTTTTTAGGATTTGCCTTTGCATATGCGACAAACTCTTTTAAATCCTTTGCGGGAAAGTTCTCCTTTACTGCGAGGACCTGCGGAACTCTTACTGCGAGTGTTACCGGAGTAAAGCTTGTCTTATAGTCGAATGGGATATTTTTCAGAAGAATTGGATTGGTGAGTTGATTTGCTGCATCCCATAGAAACGTATAACCGTCAGCTGGTGCTTGGAGAGCCGCCTGAGCTGCGATCATCGCATTTCCGCCGGTACGATTTTCCACAACGACGGTTTGGTTGATCACCTCACCCATTGCTGCGCTGATGGCTCGGGCAGACGTATCGGCTGCGCCTCCTGCAGAAAAAGGGACGAGTACACGCAGACCTTTGTTTGGCCAAGCACCTTGGGCAAATGCGTTACCTGCGACAAGCGGTGCGGCGATCAAACCGACACCGCTTTGTAGGAGCGAGCGACGAATTTGAAAACGAGATAAATCAGATTGGCGCTTATTTGTGATAGGCTGCATGTAGGTCTCCAATATTATTTTTAATGACAGCAATTGATACATACGTACACGTTTATGAACTGACAAACCGAAGTTCCTGAGCCGGTATTCTCAGATGAACCTCAGAACCAGGCTTGAGTGCCGTTTTGCCGCGGGAATGAGAAATGTCGGCACGAACAATGGCCTGTCCTACGCGCACATCGTAACGAAAAGCTTCGCCTAGGAACTCAGCGCTGACGATCGTTCCATTAAGTGCCAGATTCTCATCTAAGTCGCTCAGCCGATCGGATGCAAATCGAACCGCGTGTGGTCTAAACGCCAAATCCATCGATGTCGCTTGAAGCACAAGACCGCTGGGCAAAACTACCTCGCCTAGCGTGGGTGATACAAACCGTAGACGGTCGCCCTCTGTTTGAAAACGACCAGAGAATAAATTGATTGATCCGACGAATTGCGCAACGAAGCGATTAACAGGGAAATCGAATAGATCCATGGGTGAGCCCACTTGCTGAATCACCCCTTGATCCATGACGGCGATTCGGTGGCACGTAGTCAGTGCTTCTTCTTGGTCGTGTGTCACAAAAATAGTTGTGAGTCCGAGACGTCTCTGTAACTCAACGAGCTCATGCCGAGTTTGTGTTCTTAGTTTGGCGTCAAGGTTGGATAAGGGTTCGTCAAGAAGTAAAACCTGCGGCTCAATCGCCAGCGTACGGGCGATTGCAACGCGCTGTTGTTGCCCGCCTGATAGCTGTCCTGGGCGTCTTTCAGCCAAGCCCCCGAGGTCAACAAGTTCCAGTGCCTCTTGCACCTTTTTGCGTATTTCGGCGCTAGGTAGCTTCCTTGCTTCAAGTCCAAACGCTACGTTTTGCGCCACTGTCATATGTGGCCATAATGCATAACTTTGGAACACCATCCCAATGTTGCGTAGCCATGGTGCCGTACCCGTGACATCTTTGCCGTCGATTAACAGTTCGCCACGTTGATGCTGATTAAAACCAGCGATAAGCCGTAATAGTGTTGACTTTCCGGAGCCAGAGGGACCGAGCAGAGCAAAAAATTCACCAGGCTCAATGCGTAAATTGATATCTTTCAGTACAGATGTCGAACCAAAGGAAAGTGCGATGTTACGAATGTCGATTGCGACGGATTTCATGTCCGGGCTCCAACGTTTTGATGAGGTGTCGCGACTGCGGCAATACGATGACTAAGGTATGTGCCAAGGGCGACCAAGGTAATGGCGATCACGCTCAAGGCAGCGCCCGGGCCGCGCCCTGCAATCGACTGAAAGTAAAGATAAATGCCGTAGGACATCGGCGCCATGCTTTCTTTACTCGTTAATAAGATGGTTTCTGAAATCTCTGCAGCAGCAGTGATAAAGCTCGTGACAAATCCAGCCAGGAGACCTCCCATCATCAAGGGAAGAACGATTCTGCGGATGATGCGCCAGCGATTTGCCCCGACGCTTTCTGCCGCCTCTTCAAGGGCGGGATGCACCTGCGTGAGCGCAGCCATACAGGATCGCAGGGCATATGGTAGGCGTCTAACTGAGTAGGCCAAGACAAAAATTAACCAGCTTGCCGTTAGCGCGCCAGCACCGAAGGGGAGTTCAATTCCGCGGAAGGTTCGCAGGTAACCGATCCCCAACACTAGTCCGGGCATTGCAAGAGCGACTGTCACTAAATGATCTAAGATTTGCCGGCCGGGGATTGTGGTGCGGATCACGATATAGGCAATCGCTGCCCCGAGCGCAACATCGATAAAGGCGGCGAGTCCACAATACAGTATTGTGTTCCAGATCATTTGTTTCGCATCGCCGAAAATTGTGATGTAGTGCGCGAAGGTAAATTGCTCTGGTAGCACGCTGAAGCTCCAGACCTTAAATAGGGACATCAATAAAATGCCTAGATGAGGTGATAGCACAAGCATCAGCACGCCGATAATCCAGCCATAGGCCATCACGCTTTGCCACGACGACAGCTTACGCTTTGGCGCTTGTGCGCCACCACGTGAAATCAAGGCGTAATCACGTCTTTTCACGAACCACCAAGAGCCGCCCATTGCTGCGATAGAAAATAAGACCAGAATGACACAGATCACGTAGCCAATCGGATCTTCAATGCCGATAGAGGTCACACGCAAGTAGGCCTGTGGGGCCAGCATATTTGTGACGTTCAGCACAAGCGGAGTGCCTAAATCGTCAAATACTTTGATGAAGACAAGCGATGCGCCGGCAATGTAGCCTGGCAGGGCAAGTGGAAAAATAATTTTACGAAATAGACGCCATCCTGACGCACCTAGATTTTGCCCTGCTTCCTCCATTGAGGAGTCAATCGTGGCGAGTGATGCTGAAAGATTGAGGAGGATGAAAGGAAAGTAATGCAACGTTTCGACAAATATGATTCCGCTTAAGCCCTCCATGACAGGGATGCTAAAGCCAAACAAATCCATCAAAATTAAATTGACAGCCCCAGAGCGGCCAAAAATCAGTTGCATTGCCGCAGCCCCTACGAATGCAGGCATAACGAGCGGCAGAACTCCCAGTGTTTGAATTAATACTGCGCCTCGAAATTGAAAGCGCATTGTGAGGTATGCAAGCGGGATTGCGATGAGCGTTGCGCCGAGAACCGTCATCCCTGCTACAAATAGACTGTTTGCGAATGACTCTCGCATCAATGAGATCTCAAAGAATGCGAAAAAGTGTGAAAGTGTTAGACCACCGTTTCCGTCTGAAAAAGCGGTGTAGACCACTGAGACAATTGGACTGATTAAAAAGACGGTCAAAAAGACCGCAATAGCAATCGCTATTGCGATGAGACCAAGGCTATTGCGCTTCAAAGTCAGTCCGATTACTTGGCGGAGTTAGCTAGAGCGATCGCACGAGCGTAATTCGCTTTGGCCCGGGCAGCCCATTCTTCCTCTATTTTTGCTTTGGCCCTTGAGCCTTCGGCGTCAGACTTATTGCTCTTGAACAAGTTAAGTAGTGCCACATCTTGAATTTGTTTCTCATCTACCGCGGGTGAAAACGCTAACTGACGCGCTTCATCTAGCTGTGCGCTTGGTTTTCCGCCAAGGCGCTTCTCGGCGTCGTGAATGGCCTTGGTCGCAGCGACTAACTCTTTGTGGCGAAACGTGATCATTTGATCAAAGAGCGAGCGCACAACCATGTAGCGCGTTTCTGAGAGTTGTGAATCAAAGTTCACCTTGGCTTGAATTGTCCCGTTAAATGGATTAGGGTAGTCTGCAGGTGCTTTTTTGTAAGTGGCTGGCAGAACGGGTAGTCGACTAATCTGCTTATCAAGTAACAGTTGCTGGCCCTCTGGTGATAAGGTGAACTCGATAAAGCGCTTGCCAGCCTCAGGAGACTTTGCGCCCTCAATCAAAGCAATATTCGCAGGCACAATCGACGTGACAGTCGGGTATACAAATTCGACAGGCATACCTGAATTTTTTGCTGCTAAGCCAAAGAAGTCGATAACAAGACCTATACCGAACTGCCCATTCGACACGCCATCCGGGACACCAAAGCTACGTTCGGTAATAGCGGCACAGTTTCCGCTGATGGCCATGATTTGCGCCCAGCCTTTTGTCCAGCCTTCGCCTTGAAGTATTGTTTCAACGGTTAGGTGGGTGGTGCCAGAACGAGATGGGCTTGAGGTGGCTACATGGCTGAAATAAATCGGCTTGACCAGGTCTGCCCATTCTTTAGGGGCCGGTAACTTGTTCGCCTTCATGTAACGGGTATTCCACATCAAGCCGTAGCCAGCAAGTGCCTGACCGCGATAGAAACCGCTTGGATCATTGACTGGGTAGTTGCCAATTTTGGCTGGAATTTCCGGATTACCCGGACCGATATTGACCAACATTTTCTGCTGAGACAGCACCTCGAATGCATCTGGCGCCGACGCCCAGAACACCTCAGCACGGGTTCCGACGGCCTGCTCGCGAACGTAAGCGATGCCCGCCGCAGTGTTTTTATTAAGGATCTCGACGGTATCTGAGGGATATTTCGCTTCGTAAGCTTTCTTATATGCCGTGGTGAGTTCTTTGGGAAATGACGTGACTACTGAAATTGTTTCCGCGTTCAAGCCGAAAGGCATGAGCAGCGAGATGGCGAACGAGGCGAGAATTGAGCGTTGGCTAACGAGGGGCATGATGATCTCAAAGTAGTCTATACAATGTGCTATCGAACAAAGTGTAGGTGTTCAGACGCGTGAATGGTACCAGAGCAATCCCTTGTTTTATCAGGTTTTTTTGCTTAAAAAGCTTAGTTTAGGTCGAGTCTGCGGAGCCAATATGTCCTCACCGTTAAAAATCGGAATTAGCGTTTGCTTGATGCCTCCTGACCCTAAGCGATCGACGGCGGCCAGCAAGACATTGCAATATATTGAGCAGTCCAATGCCGAATGGGTGCACAAGGGCGGTGGATTGCCCATTCTTATCCCGACACTGGGTGAGCTTCCTGCGAAAACCGACGAGTATTTTGATCGATACGCGGCAATGCTTGACGGTCTTGTGCTGCACGGGGGCGCTGATGTCTGGCCGGGGCATTACGGGCAAGAGCCCCTAAAGCCCGAGTGGCAGGGCGATGCTGCACGCGATCGCTACGAGCTCGGTTTGTTGCGTTCCTTCGTAGCTGCCGGCAAACCAGTGTTCGGTATTTGCCGCGGTATGCAGCTCATCAATGTCGCCTATGGTGGCACCCTGCATCAAGATATTCCTAGCCAGATAGTGGGTGCCGCCAATCATCGGGATCGCCCGGTATACGAGAATCAGTTTCACGGGCTGACTATTTTGCCTGGAACTAAGCTGGCTGCACTGATGCCGGGAGTCAGCACCTGTAAAGTCAATAGTATTCATCATCAGTGTATCGCCGAGTTAGCTGCAGATTTTGAGGTGGAGGCAGTCAGTAGTGAAGATGGTGTCATTGAGGCCATCAGACATCGACATATCCCTTACCTTGCAGGTGTTCAGTGGCACCCTGAGTTTTACTCAGGATTGCCGGATGTTCTGAATGACGATCTGATTCGGGCAGAATTCTTTGCCCACTGTCGTGATGTTCAATTATCATGACGAGACTCTTTGTCTGAGACCATCTCTGTCAAAGATATATAAAAAGAAAGGAAACAAAATGAGACAAGTTTTTAAGCGCGGCGTCATTACGCTGCTAGCTAGTATTTCACTCGCTTCCGGGATGGTTTGTGCGCAGACTTATCCGTCGCGCCCAATCAGTATTGTGGTTCCTTATGGACCGGGTAGCGGCAACGATTTAATTGCGCGTGAAATCGCACAGAAGTTGACGGGTATCCTGAACACAACCGTTGTTGTGGAAAACAAGGCGGGAGCAACGGGCAACATTGCGACGGATTATGTCGCACAGCAAAAACCTGATGGCTACACGATCTTTCTGACGAGCACTAGCGGCATTATCAATCAAGTCTCGAATTCTTCTGTCCGGACAGACTTGTCTAAAGATTTTGAATCAATTGGTTTTGCTGCAGGCTTACCTTATGTTGTTGCCGTGCCGCCAAGCGTCTCTGCTAAGTCCCTGAGCGAACTTGTTGCGCTCGCCAAGGCGAATCCAGGGAAGCTTAACTACAACGGACCGTCCGGAAGCGTATCGGATTATTTGGGCTCAATGCTCAAGGCCGCGGGCAACCTTGATATGGTCATGATCCCCTACAAGAGTACGTCTGACGCACAAGTTGACGTGTTGGCGGGACGCATCCAGGTTTGGTTCACGACGGCACCTTCAGCAGTCGGGCTTGCCGAGAGTGGGAAGGTGCGTGTCTTGGCTGTGACGGGTGACAAGCGCTTAGCGAAACTGCCGGATGTGCCGACGGTCAAAGAGGCTGGAATTCCAAAAATGTTTACCGAGGTTTCATTTTTCTTTGTTGCACCTGCTGGTACGCCAAAGGACATTGTTACCAAGCTCAATGCGGCTATTGCAACCGCCCTAAACAATAAAGAAACAGAAGAGCGCCTAGCAAATATCTCTGTTCAAACAAAAATAGGAACGCCAGAAGAGGTGCTTACGCACATCAAGCAAGAGATGGCTAAATGGTCTGAGGTTGTTAAAGCTGCCCCTAAGCCTTGAGTATTTGACAATAAGTTTTGAAGGAGAGTGGACGTGGATGGTTGGAGAGCGAGACTAGGCTTTTTGTTGCCGCCTGGAAATCCTAACGTAGAGCCTGAGTTGATCTCGATGGCACCGAAAGGGGTGTCAGTTCATTTTGGTCGAATGATTGCACGTGGTGTGACTGGCGCGCACGATGGGCAGGACGCGCGAACTCGCTGCCAACTGGATCACATTGACGAGCAAACTGAAATGTTGGCGCACCTGCGTCCTCAGGTGATCGCGATGGCACATACTGCCTCTAGCTACATGCTTGGGCGTGAGGGCGAGATCGCCTTGACTGCGCGTCTCGAAAAGCAATATGACATTCGGTTTACGTCCGCGTTTGTCAGTGTTGTCGCCGCGATGGAGGAATTGGGTGTAAAAAAAGTCGCGCTAGGCACCCCTTATGCTGAGGCACAGACCCTAGCTGGTAAAGCGACGTTGGAAAGCTATGGACTGAAGGTCGTCAACTATCGGCGATTAGAAAACGTACGAAATATTTATGAGGAAACGCCAGCGCGTGCCTACTCATTGGCGAAAGCAGCAAATACGCCTGAGGCCGAGGTCATTTTTTTAAGCGGGGTCGGTATGCCCACAGTCGAGGTGCTGGATGCTCTTGAGCAGGATTTGGGCAAGCCAGTGATTTCGAGCGTTGCCGCGATGATGTGGAACTGTTTGCGCATTGCGGGCGTGCGACCCGTTGTGCCCGGCTACGGTCGTTTATTGGCAGGCTGATCATGCGCAGTGCGGTTCGCGAGGAGGGTGGTGCGTGATTGAGCGCGGATTAAATTTGCTTTGGGTCGTCCTGGGTTTGGCGACTATGGCAAATGCGTGGACGTTGGGTTTGTTCGGTTCGATGGGACCAGACAGTGGGCTCTTTCCAATGATCTGTGGTGTCATCATCACTGCGTGTGGTGTCCTGCTCATTATCAAAAAATCCACGCGAGTACAAAACCCGGATTGGCCGGCACCAACAGGTCGACGCCGAATACTCGGTGTGTTAGGTGGATTGATCGGTTTGACCATCACACTGCCTTATTTAGGGTTTGCGATTTCAAGCGCGCTGACGACGTTTATTTTGTTGCAAACGGTGGAGCGCTCGCGCGTCATAGAGTCGCTTATTTTGACGCTCGTGGCGGTGTCCGTAATTGTGTATGTATTTGATCGCTTGCTTGGTATGTCGTTGCCTCGCGGTCCTTGGGGTTGGTAATGGACGCAATCAGCGGCTTAGCGATGGGTTTTTCGGTGTTGTTTACACCTGAGAATTTGTATTTTTGTTTTCTAGGGAGTTTGGTTGGTACGTTGGTGGGCGTACTGCCTGGGATCGGACCCCTCGCTGCTTTGGCTCTTTTGCTTCCGATCACGTTTCAACTGTCTCCAGTTGCAGGGCTGGGTATGTTGTGCGCGATTTTTTATGGTGCGATGTACGGTGGCTCTACAACTTCGATTCTAGTCAATATCCCTGGCGAGGCCGCTTCGGTAGTCACGGCGCTCGATGGACATGAGATGGCCAAGCAAGGCCGCGCGGGTGCGGCGCTTGGCATGGCTGCTATCGGCTCGTTTATCGCTGGAACCGTTTCATTAGTTGCTTTGACGTTCTTCTCCCCGTTATTGGCCTCCGTCGCGATTAGCTTTGGCCCGCCCGAAAACTTCGGTTTGATGGTGCTGGGACTCGTCTCTACCCTTTACATGATTGGAGGCTCGAAAGTGAAGGGCATCCTAATGATTGCCCTGGGATTTTTGGCGGCAACGGTAGGTATGGATATTGTCAACGGGCAGGATCGGTTCACACTAAATAATGTCAATCTTGCTGGAGGCATTGAGATACTGTCGGTTGTAATCGGTCTTTACGGTGTCTCAGAGATTCTCGCTAATTGTGAAACGATCGTAAAGAATCAGTTGCTGGCTGAGAAAGTACGGGGTCTTTGGCCATCGTTTAATGATTGGAAGGCATCGTGGAAACCCATGATGCGTGGAAGCTTTCTTGGATTTTTCCTTGGCCTTGTGCCGGGCGGTGGACCAGTGACCGCCTCGTTTGTATCCTATACGCTCGAGCGACGTCTGGCTAAGAACCCCGAACGTTTTGGAAAGGGTGCCATTGAGGGTGTAGCCGGTCCTGAGGCGGCTAATAATGCGGCTGTATCGGGAGGCATGATTCCGTTATTTACCTTGGGCATCCCGGGTAATGCTGTGACGGCTCTATTACTTGGCGCCTTAGTGATTCAAGGCGTGCAGCCAGGCCCAACTTTCATCACTCAGCGTCCCGATCTGTTTTGGGGCGTAGTCGCCAGCATGTATGTGGGTAACGTTTTCCTGCTGCTATTAAACCTACCCTTAATTGGCTTGTGGGTGCAGTGCTTGCGTGTTCCTTATCGTGTTCTATTTCCACTTATTCTTTTGCTCGCGGTCGTAGGTACTTATTCAGCGAATAAGAACGTATTTGATTTATGGGTCATGCTCGGCTTTGGGATTGCAGGCTACGTACTGCGTAAATTGCAGTATGAGTTTTCACCTTTTCTAATTGCGTTTGTGTTGGCGCCGATGCTCGAGCAGTCGCTACGCCAGTCTTTAGTGATGTCACCACATGGTATGTTCATTTTTGCCGAGAGACCGATCGCGGCGTGTTTGATAGGAATAAGTTTGATTTTGGCAGTACTAGTTTTTCGTCAACGAAAGTTGAATCAACCCGGAGGAGACATATAAATGAAACTGATCCACTCGTTAATTGGCGTGTTAGCTGCTGCTGCCTCAGTTACAGCAATCGCACAAGTATCGCCAGACGTTGCAAAATTAAAACCTAAAGATTTTCCGACTCAGTCGATTGAATATACGGTCGTATATCCAGCCGGTGGTGGTATGGACCTCACTGCACGCCAGTTAGCGAAATATGCGGAGCAAGTAAGTGGTGACAAGATCTTGGTGAACAACCGCACCGGTGGAGCTGGAATGGTTGGTCACGCATATCTTGCGACTCAAGCAAAACCAGACGGATATACGGTCGGAATTTTGGCGAATCTAGTCTGGGGCGACGCGATGTTGCGCGGTAAGGATAAGTGGTCTTTAGCAAATCTAGAGACTATTGCGTATATCAACAGTGACGCGCTCGCGTGGGTATCGGCGACAAAGGGCCCATTTGCAGGTAAATCTGCAAAGGAGATTGTTCAAACTGCCAAGGATAAGCCAGGTACTGTCCGTGTCGCTGTGGTGCCTGGCAGTATGTGGGAATATTTGATCGATCAGATCGAAGCTGCGACCGGCGCGAAGTTTTTGCGCGTTCCTTTCCAGGGTGGTAAGCCTGGCGTTGTTGCGCTGTTAGGCGGTAACGTTGATGTCGCACAAGGGTTTTACGGCGAGTTTGAAAGCTACCTGCAAGCAGATCAGGTGAAGCCGATTGCCGTTGCGAGCAGCAGCCGACTTGGAAACATGAAGGATGTTGCGACATTTAATGAAATCTTTGGAACCAAAGACATTGTTTGGAACATCATCCGTTTAGCTGTCGTACCAAAGGGAACGCCTGCTGATCGTAAGGCCTACCTTGCAGCGACGATTAACGCTGCGGTGCGTACCCCCGGTTTGACAGCAGAGTTTGCTAAGTTGGGTGCCTACTCCGATCCTGTTTTGACGAATCCAGCGACTGCGGCAGCTGAGCTCGACAAGATGGCGGAACGTGAGCGCGAGTTCTACGTCAAGACAGGTCGTCTAAAGTAAAGTTCGCTCAGTGACAAAATCGTTGTTATCCGATCCGCTTGTCCTTGCGGGCAAGCGGCTACGTAATCGTGTGGCACATGCCTCGATGACTACGCACATGGGTTATCAATCTCATGTGAGTGATCGTCAGATTCAGTATTACGAAAACCGCGCAAAAGGTGGTGCGGCACTCATCGTGACAGAGCCATTGCTGATGGCGCCTCATCAAACAAATCCGGCGCGTATTCGGGTATGGAACGATGACAATTTGGGTGGGCTCAAACGATGGGCCGAGGCTGTGGAAAGCCATGATTGTCGGCTTCTCGGTCAAATCCAAGATCCAGGTCGGGGACATCACGATGCAGGTCGAAACTACAGCGCCCTTGCACCGTCTGCGCTGCCCGATGACTTGAGTTGGACTATGCCCCACGCGCTCACAGGCGCAGAAATAAAAAATTTAATCGCGGATTTTGCACTGTCCTCCGCGAGACTACAACGCTGTGGTTTTAGTGGAGTTGAGCTATCTGGGGCGCATGGACATTTATTTAGCCAATTTATGTCACCGTGGTCGAACCGTCGTACCGACGAATATGGTGGAGACTGGGAGAACAGAACGCGTTTCGTCCGAGAGTTGGTAAGCTCTATTCGCGATTTATGCGGTCGAAACTTCATTATTGGACTGAAGTTACCTAGTAATGATGGCATTCCTAAAAGTATCGGGCCGCAGGAGGCCGCGATTCTGGCGGACCTCTTTACGCGATCTAAAGAAGTCGATTATGTTTGTTTTGCGCAGGGGGCTCATGCGCGCTCACTTGAAACGCACGTGCCCGATCGCAACGGACCAAACGTCCCATACATCGATCTCATCAAAAAATTAAAAGCATCCTGTAACGACGTTGCGGTGATGGCGCTCGGTCGAATCACCGATCCCGCGGAGGCTGAGGCAATATTGACGCGAGGCGATGCTGAATTAATTGGCATGGGGCGGACCTTGCTCGCAGATCCAGCTTGGTATAACAAGGCGATGCAGGGTCGTACAAACGACATTCGTTACTGTATTTCCTGTAACAACTGCTGGGATACCATCATTACCTATGGTGAACCGCTCGCGTGTGTGAATAATCCAAGAGTGGCCCACAAGCGTGAAGTTGATTGGTGGCCCAAACGCGCCGAGCGGATACGCAAGGTTGTAGTCGTTGGTGCAGGTATCGCCGGTATGGAAGCCGCCTGGGTGGCGGCCGCGCGTGGCCACGACGTAACGGTATTCGGGTCGGGTTCCGATGTGGGTGGAAAAGCACGTCTACGTGCAAAGCTACCGGGCGGCGAAACCATCACGAGTATTTATGATTATCAGACAGTTTGCGCTCAGCGAGCAGGGGTCGATCTGCGTTTGGGCGTTCAAGCGGATCTTTCCGCTATCTTGGCGCTTAAACCTGATTCTGTCGTATTGGCGACGGGCGGAACGATGCACCGACCAGAGTGGATTCCTGAGGAGATTCTCGCTCAAGGCTGGGTTTCAGATCTGTACACAGCCATGCAGGAAGTTGTCCGGTTGACCGTTCGTCAGCCTGGCACAGCAGTCGTATTCGATATGGATCACACAGAGGGCACGTATGCTGCGGTTGAGCTACTGGCCCAGCGCTTTGAGCGAGTGGTGTTGATGACTCCGCGCGCACTCATCGCGCAAGATGAATCGCTCGTTACGCGGCAGAATATTGTGCGTCGCCTGTCCGAGGCTCGTGTCGAGATGCTATTGCTTACCGAGCCGATATGGTCCGATCGCTTTGAAGAAGGTGTCCTTGAGTACGAGAACGTCTATAACAAAGATCGTGGTGTGATCGAGGACGTAGTGTTCCTGTCCTACTCGACACCTCGTGCGCCAAATGTTGAGTTAGTCGAGCCCTTGAAACAACACGACATTGAGATGTATTTGGTAGGAGACTGTCGCGTTGCACGAGGCCTAATGGGTGCAACACGCGATGGCCACCATGCGGGTGAACAGGTTGGTCGCTATTTAAGTTTTAGAAAGGAGATACCAATGTCTAGTACAACCGTTCGTAATATAGATGTTGATACGGCGCTTAAAGCAATTAAAGCCGCACGTGAGAAGGCGACTGCGCTGAAAGTGAATATGTCTATCGCGATTTGTGATGCAGCAGGTCACTTAAAGGCCTTCGTGCGTATGGATGGGGCATCGCTTATCTCATTGCAGATTGCCCAAGATAAAGCGCACACGGCGATTTCGGGCGGTATCCCAACGCATAAGTGGCATGAATATATAAAAGACGATGCACCCCTGATCCACGGGATTGTTCACACACCTAGATTTATTATTTTCGGTGGTGGCTATCCGATCATGGAGAACGGGCAGATGATTGGCGGAATAGGTTTGAGCGGTGGCCACTATTCGCAAGATATGGAATGTGCAGAGGCTGCACTCAAGGCGATAGGCCTGCTTGATTAGTTTGCCGTCGACTAGAGACATGTTCCAGCGTCTTCGAGTTGGATATGCTCAAGCCAATTGAGGTATGTTGATGTTGTATAAAAAGCTATTGATATTATGTTCCGCCCTCTTAGCGACTCACATCGTATGGGCGGGGCCCGCCGATAGTTATCCGGACAAGCCGGTGAGAGTTGTCGTTCCCTTTGTGGCGGGCGGGGGTGGTGACTTCATCGCACGTGCGTGGGCAGACAAGTTGTCAGAGGTGATTAAGCAGCCCGTCATTATTGAGAATCGAGGGGGCGGAAACACTGTCGTTGGAACCGAGCAAGTTGCGAAAGCGGCGCCAGATGGCTACACACTCCTGTTGGTTAGTCCAACGATTTCCACTAACCCAACTTTACTGCCGAATCTACCCTATAAGACACCGGAGGCGTTTGCTCCAGTCGCGCAAGTGATAACCTATGCAATGGGCGTAGCGGTCTATGCGGGCTCATCGATACAAAACATACCCGACTTAGTTGCCTATGCAAAAAAATATCCAGGAAAGCTAACAACTGCGACCTCGGGTGAGGGCTCGGCGACAGACCTCGCGGTTGAGCTGTTCATGGAGCAGACGGGTACGAAGATTACGAAGGTACCCTACAAGGGCGCCGGTCAGGGCGTATTAGATGTTGCAAGTGGTCATGTCGATATGTTGTTCACAGGCATGTCGCAACTTAAACCACAACTTGATGGTAAGCGCATCCGACTGATCGCGACCTCAGGCTTACAACGTTTAAATTCTGCGCCTGATATCCCAACTATTGCAGAGCAGGGCTATCCAGGTTTTGATGCAGTCGTTTGGTGGGGAGTCCTTGCGCCAGCTGGGACGCCGGCCGAAATTATCGAGAAAATCAACGCAGCGCTTAAAACGAGCCTGGCTCACCCCGATGTAGGTCGCCGTCTGGCTGTGATTGATGGTGTCGTCAAGGTTTCCTCGCCGAAAGAGTTTGATTCGTTTTTGCGTGCCGAGATTGAAACATGGCGCCGACTGTTAAAGCCTTCTGTCTCAAATAAGTAGCTGACCCAAATGAAACCGCACGCACTTGTCATGGTATTTTTAACCGAGGCGCATCGCGAATTAGTCGCGCAGCATTTCGCGCTCATTTATGCGCCCAATGAAGGCGGCGGCGCTGATCGAAGTAATAGTGCTGCGCATATCGCAGCGCATGGTCAGCAAATTCGCATTGTATTGACGAACGGCGCGACGGGGATAACGACCGATGAGATTAATGCCTTACCTAAATTAGAGATTCTTTGTACTTTGGGTGTTGGTTATGAAACGGTTCCTGTTGAATACTTGAAGCAACGCGGCATCCGCGTATGTAATGCTGCAGGGACGAATGAGGACTGTGTTGCTGACCATGCGATGGGTCTTTTGCTTGCAGCAGTGCGTGGGATTCCTTTTTTAAATAGCGCGGTACGCAGGGGTGTTTGGCGTGATGCAATTCCGCGACCTCCGAATGTTTCTCAAAAACGTCTCGGGCTGCTGGGAATGGGAGGGATTGCCCAAAAGGTTGCCAAGCGAGCACTTGGCTTCGATATGGAAATAGGCTATTACAGCCGAACGCGGCGAGATGAAACAGGGTTCCAGTTTTTTTCTGATTTGCAATCACTTGCAGAATGGTGTGACTTTCTGGTTGTTGCGGCACCCGGTGGAAAGGAAACATTCCACATCATCAACGCAAAAATCCTAAAGGCGCTCGGACCCCAGGGTGTGCTGGTGAATATTGCACGAGGTAGTTTGGTCGATACGGAGGCGCTGGCCGTTGCACTGCGAGACAAGGTGATTGCAGCGGCGGCCATTGATGTCTACGAAAGTGAGCCCAAGCCGCCGGTGGTTTTATTAGAGTTTGAAAACGCAATCATTACGCCGCACGTCGCAGGCTTATCGCCCGAGGCGATGTTAGCGTCGGTCGAGTGTTTTATTGACAACGCAAACTTGCACTTAGCTGGGAAGCCTTTGCGCACGCCCCTCTAGAAACTGGTAGTCTGCGTGCGCACCACCTACGTTATTGCGGTGTAAAGCCGGCCTCTTTCACGACCCTTGCCAATACAGGACGTGTCTTGTTTAGATAATCCTGAAAGTCTTTAGGGGTGCCGGCTAACACGGTATAGCCGTTGCCATAGATAAATTTTTTGTCGAACTCTGGATCTTTCAAAATAGCATCCACATCGCGTGCAATTGTGTCGACGATAGCTTTGGGTGTACCTGCTGGTGCAGCCAACATCATTTTGAAGCTCAGGTCACCACCCTCTAGGCCTTGTTCGACCATCGTGGGTACTTCAGGAAACATCCAATTACGTTTTGAGCCATTCGTGGCAATCGGAATTAATGCTTTAGCTTCGATCTGTGGCTTGGCTAGATGCGGAGGAAGCCAAGCGCTGTCAACTCGGCCGCCGAGCATATCGGCGATGATCGGATTCATTCCATTGTAGGGAATGTGGTTCATTTTGTAGCCGCCAGTGAGTCCGCCCAGAATACGCATTCTGAATTCTGAGGGGCTACCAACTGCTTCTGAGCCGAATGTCACTTGACCAGGATTTTGTTGGGCAAGTGCAAGCAGCTCTTTGAGTGTGCGCGCTTGCACGCCCGGCCGGACGACCAAGAAAGCAAAGCCTTCAGCGATTCTGATAATCGGTTCAAAATCTTTCTCAGGGTTGTAGGTCAGGCTTTTCTTCAACAGTCCATTAACAAGGAATGCAGCATCGCTGCCAATAAAAAGCGTTAGCCCATCCGGTTTACTTTTTGTCGCGTAGCTTGCACCCACCGCTTCAGAGGCGCCAGGTTTATTTTCTACGATGACTGGTTTTCCCCACTTTTGCTCAAGCTGATTGGCCAAGGCACGGCCGACAACGTCCGTGATGCCGCCAGGCGTATAGGGAACGACAAGTTTGACAGGGCCGCTGGGATAGCCAGCTGAGTTCCCTTGAGCCTGAACAACAACAGCAGTCGACATCAAGAGCGAGGCGGCGACAATCCTTAGTGTCGTGAAATTCATTTTTGTCTCCTTAAGTTGTCCATACATTCCAACACTGAATTTCATCCTGCGCAAGACCTCCGCTTATCCCTCAGAGTTGTTTACAAAAAAGTTAAGTCAACGTGAGTGTTGCATTCAGGCCGTATATTTGTGACACTCTTTGTATAAAAAAGAGGGCATGATGAAGACAAAATTATTCTCACCGCTACAAATCCGCAATCTCACTCTCAAGAACCGCGTCGCGCTTTCACCGATGCTGACTTACTGTGCGGATCATGGGCATCTGACAGATTGGCATCTTGCACACTACGCCAAGTATGCCGTAGCCGGTGTGGGTCTTGTTTTCGTTGAGTCGACAAAAGTAGACCCTCGTGGCTGTACGACGCCAAAAGATTTAGGCTTATGGAAGGATGAATTTATCGCGCCGATGAAGCGGATCACCTCATTCGTCAAGGCGCAAGGCTCTGCGGTCGGAATCCAACTTGGTCACTCTGGGCGCAAAGCGAGAAACTCATTACCATGGGAGGGGCGTCACCCTTTAGGACCTGAACAAAAAGGCGTAGACCACGACGAAGAGTGGGAATTGATTGGTCCGAGCGCTGTAGCTGCTGGATCAAAGGCGAGTGTGCCGCGAGAGATGAGTGTTAAAGACATTCAGGATCAGATCGAAATGTGGGGAAGAGCAGCTGTACGCGCCGATTCCGCGGGCTTTGATGTGCTAGAAATTCACGGGGCTCACGGCTATTTGCTTCATCAGTTTTTATCAGCTGCCGCCAATCAGCGTAAAGATCAGTACGGTGGCTCATTGCAAAATCGTATGCGATTCGCGCTAGAGGTTGCAGAGCATGTGCGCTCAGTTTGGCCCGCTGGCAAGCCACTTTTTTATAGAGCGTCTGCTGTGGATGAAGCTGGTCTGGCGATCGAGGATACTGTCGCCCTTTGTCGTGGGTTAAAAGCTGTTGGTGTGGATGTTATTGATTGCTCAACCGGCGGGATGTCGGAGCACTCGATTGCGAGTGGCGTGACACGGCCTGGCTATGGCTATCAAGTGCCTTATGCAGAACAGATTCGTCGCGATGCAGAAATGTTCACGATGGCTGTTGGCTTAATTATTCATGCTGACCAAGCAGAATCGATCCTACAAAAAGGACAAGCGGATTTGGTTGCGATTGGCCGAGAGCTGCTACACAATCCTAACTGGGTGTTGGATGCAGCCGATAAGCTCGACGAAGAAAATATTTTCTCGAACATCGCACCAAACTACGGCTACTGGCTCGAGAAGCGATCCAGCACGGGATTCAAGGGCAAAACATCTACGCGATTGAACGGGATTGATGCGTAAGCTGATTAGATGCCCTTGTCTATTCGGCCTTAATGTTGGCTGCTTTAATGAGCTGATTCCATTTTTTTAACTCGGCGTCTAAAAAGATGCCGAGCTCTTTTGCGCTTCCACCGCCGGGTAACAATCCGTGGGCTTCGATTTTCTCTCTAACGTCAGGCATTTTTAGAATTTTCACCACTTCGGTGTTTAGGCGTTCGATAATCGCGGCGGGTGTCTTGGCTGGTGCGAACAGCCCAAACCAGCCCACCACGTCGTAACCAGGCAGACCGGCTTCAGACATTGTGGGGATCTCAACGAGATTCGGGAGACGCTCCGTGCTTGTGACAGCAATCGCCCGTAGTTTGCCTGCTTGTGTTTGGGGGAGCGCAGCTGGAACTGTTGAAAAGTAGATCTGGATACTTCCTGATATCAAGTCTGTAACGATGGGACCACCGCCTTTGTAGGGTACGTTAATAATATCGAGCTTAGCGGTGTATTTAAAAAGCTCTGCGGCCAGATGGGATGTTGTACCAACACCGGAGGTGCCGTAATTCAGGGACCCCGGTTTTTCCTTGGCGAGCTTGATCAAATCACTAAGATTTTTGACCGGTAGTTGTGGGTTAACCACTAAGAGAAGCGGTGCTGAGGCAACCAAAGCGATCGGCGCAAAATCTTTTTGGGTGTCAAATGGCAGCTTCGTATACAGACTGGGATTGACAGAAAATGAGGTGATTGGCATGACAAGGGTATAGCCGTCTGGATCTGCCTTCGCAGCAGCGTCAACGCCGACATTACCAGCGCCTCCCGGCTTGTTTTCGATGATCACAGGCGTGGATAACGCCTCACCTAGTTTCTGCCCCACCACTCGGGCTACAAAGTCCGTTCCGCCACCAGCCGCCACAGGTACGATTATTTTGATTGGTTTTTGTGGGTACGCGCCTTGAGCATATGTGTTTTGCGCGGGTGCAAAAAACATACAGCTCAGTAATGCTAAGGTGAGGCGTAGATGGTTTGAGCCGAGCATGGCCTTGTCTCCGAGGAATTTTGATTTTTATCAACTCATCATAAGACAGTGGCTGCGAATATGCCACAGGGGCGCATGGAATGCCGAGCATTAGCCAAATTTTGGCTTATCATTATCTCAAACATTGTTTAATAATATGTAAAACATTTGGGGCACAGCATGCATATCAAGAAACTATCCGGAGCGGTGGGGGCCGAAATTCTTGGGGTAGATTTAGTCGGGAATATTTCAGACTCCTTAATTGCCGATATACGCAAGATTTGGCTTGAAAATGGCGTTGTATTCTTTCGTGACCAGAATATGACGATGGATCAATTCCAGAGCTTTGCGCAACGTTTTGGTGAGATCGTTGAATACCCGTTTGTGAAGGGCTTGCCCGATCATCCGATGATCATCCCCGTATTAAAGTTGCCTCATGAACGGCATAACTTTGGGGGAATTTGGCACACCGATACGACCTATCTCCAGACACCGCCTATGGCGACGATGTTGATTGCTGAAGAGTTGCCTCCCTATGGCGGCGACACTTTATTTTCGAGCAACTATGCTGCGTATGAGGCCTTGTCCCCTGATTTGCAGCGCGTTCTCCAGGGCTTGCGTGGTGTGAATTCATCCGCAAAGGCGACTGTCACGAAAACGCGTGAGGATCGCCTGGGTGATTCTGGCAAAGAGGAGAATGCGCGCAAAGAGTTAGTCTCTGAGCATCCCGTTGTTCGTACGCACCCAGAGACTGGCCGTAAGGCTCTTTACATTAATCCAGGCCACACAATGCGCTTTGCCGGGTGGACTGAAGAAGAAAGTACTCCATTACTCGAGTACTTATTTCAACACCAAGTGAAACCAGAGTTCACATGTCGTTTTTCTTGGGCGCCGAAGTCCATTGCATTATGGGATAACCGGTGCGTGATGCATAACCCCGTCAATGACTACCATGGTCATAAGCGCTTGCTTTATCGCATCACACTCAAGGGCGATACTCCTGTCTAGAAGAGCGCGCCAACGCGAAGTGTGCCGGCTAGCCTAAAGCTAGACCGGCATTTTTATTTCGCGACCAAGCTCTGTTTGAGTGGAACACCGATTTGCTTGTTCACAAATTGTGTGGTCGCTACCTTAGATAAATCAACGTCTTTGGCTTTGTATAGACCCGCCTTGACCATCTGCTCGTAAAAGTCTTGAATACGCGCTGTGTTCATGGCACCGATGCCAAGACTGACTGCCTCGCCCGAGTCCACAATCCCTTGCTGTTTCATCAAGGCAACCGAAGCTTCGATTTCGACGAGGGAGATCTCGGGATTGTCTTTTATCATTAACGCATTAGCGGCTGAGCGATCGCCGTACATGAAGTTGACCCATCCAATGATCGAGGCATCAACAAAGCGCTGAACGAGGTCTGGATTGTTTTTCACGGTATCCAGTCGGGTCTCGATTAGCGTGCTGTATGTTGAGAACCCATGATCAGCTAACAAATGCACCACGGGTTTGAATTTTCCCTGCTCTTCAATGTAGATCGGTTCTGCAACGGAGTACCCCTGCTGAATTGCTTTAGGTTGTGCAAGAAAAGGACCCAAGTTGTAGTTGTAAGGCTTTAATGCTTCATCTTTGAAGCCGTGAACGACCTTAAGCCATTGCCACCAAGTAAATTGGCCATCTTTAGCGATGAGCGCGGTCGGCGCTTCCTTTAGTGATGCAAAGTTTTCGTAACCTTGCCCAGGATGCGCCATCAGAGCTTGCGGATCTTTTTGAAATATGGCGGCAACTACAACCACTGGAACGTTGTTTTTGACATTATCGAAGCTGTGCAGCAGGTTTCCAGTCATCAGAAAATCAATCCGCTTGGCTGGGAGTAATGGGCGATTATTGACTTGTGGCCCTCCTTGACGGATGGTCACATCGAGTCCGAATTTTTTATATGTCCCATCGGCGACTGCCTGGTAGAACCCGCCATGTGCAGCCTGTGCCTTCCAATTCGTCGCGAAGGTAATTGCTTGTTGCGCTTGTGCGGCTGGCAGCAATAGTCCGAAGAGGGCGATAGATTGAATAATTCTAAAGACCATGTCCTGCTCCCAAGCGTTTTAGTCGAGGCGACTCGGTTGTTCAGAGCTGTGCCAATCTCTGAGTAAGAAATAGGAAAGTGCATTAAACAATGCAAAGAGCAATACGCCAGTTAATACCAACAATGCCAGTGCGGCAAACATCTTTGGTGTCTCAGTACGAAAGCTAGCCTCAAGAATACGAGAGGCTAGCCCCGTCTCTCTACCTGCGGATCCTGCGACCATTTCGGCCGTGACTGCACCAATCAAACTCAAGCCGCCGGAAATTTTTAGTCCGGTTAAGAAATAGGGAAGGGCTGCGGGTGCACGCAATAAGGCGAGTTTTTGCCAAGGACTTGCGCGGTACAACCTAAAGAGCTCCACCAAGTTGCGATCTGTTGCCCGCAGTCCAGTGACTGTATTCGAAAGAATAGGAAAAAAAGCGACGATCCATGCGCACAGTAAGAGTGCGGCGGAGGTGCTCTCAATATAAATCAGCATCAGCGGCGCAACCGCAACGATGGGCGTGACTTGAAGTACGACTGCGATTGGAAAAAAAGCGTGCTCTAGCTTTGGCGACAATGAAAACACGGAGGCGATGAGGATTCCACCGAGGCATGCCAATGTCAGCGCCCCTAATGTAATTTTTATCGTGAACCACCAGCTTGTAGCGAGCGACGGCCAGTTATTGACGAGCGTCGTACCAATGACACTTGGTGCAGGAAGTGTGTACGCCGGAATTTGAGCCCATTGCACACCAAACTCCCAAGCAAGAATAATCAGTATTAGAGTCAGCGCTGGGAGTGCGTTATTCAGTAGGCGTTTCATGTTGCCTCTCCATCTCGCTCATTGTTTTTCATGAGAGCTGCAGAGAGTGTGCGACAGTAAAGAATGAAGTTATCTGTGTCCCGAAACGCCGAAAGCCTCGGATAAGGTTCGTCAATGGTTAGCTCGTAAGTGATTCGCCCGGGTTTTGCGCCCATTACGAGAACGCGCCGGCTCAGGAAAACAGCTTCAGCAATATTGTGCGTAACAAAAAGGGTAGCGATACCGCGGTCTTGCTGCCAGCGCAAAAGATCGTTGTTTAACCGTTGACGCGAAATATCATCGAGTGCTGCGAAGGGCTCATCCATCAATAAGATTTTCGGTTCCGTAATGAGAGCCCGGGCAATAGATGCGCGCATTTTCATGCCACCAGACAGTTGCGCCGGGTAAGCCTGTGCAAAGTCTTCTAGGCCTACGCCTCTGAGCGCGGCTTCAATCCGCACACGTGCGTCTTCTTTGCTTACCCCTTGCAAGCGCAGGGGTAGCCAAACGTTATTGAATACGCTGGTCCAAGGCATCAGCGTTGCTTCTTGAAACACAAAGGCGGTTGCACCGCGTATCGAGGTATTTAAGGCGGGCGCTAGTACCGTTCCAGCTGACGGCGCGTCAAGACCAGCTGCTAACCGCAGGATAGTGCTTTTGCCGCATCCTGATGGCCCCAAAATACTTACAAACTCAGCCTGCTGAACGGCAAAAGACACGTTGGAGAGTACATGCGCACCTGAGCCGAAGTGTTTGGTCACTCCAGCCATGGCAACAACAGGTTCTCCTTGGACGCGATTCATAGCGTAGATTCTACGGTCAAATAACGCTATTACGCATTTTATTTTTGGCTCAAGCGATGGGATTCTGAGACAATGCCATCTTCAATTAGACCGAACGCGTTGACGGGGACTAAGGGCATGTCTAAAGGTATTTTGCACTGGTTAGACAGAAACATTATTGACTTGTTTCGTGATTTCAAACTGTCGTATTTGCCGCCGTTAATGGTGTATGTCGCTGCAGGCATCTCGAGCCTCACGGCGATCGTCGGCACTTTTTTTGTCAAAGACTATCTCAGTTTATCTAGCGCCATGTTGGCGTCGCTCAGTTTTTGGATCGCAATTCCTTGGTCTTTGAAAATGGTTTTTGGTCATTTGGTCGATCTATTTTGGCGAGCAAAGACCCTAATCTTGTTTGTAGGTGCACTCTTAATTGCGTTGAGCCTGCTGATTATGATTGGTTTGATTGCGGAACGAGCCGCAATGGAACGGATCTTGCCGGTTGATACGTGGTATGTCATTAGTTCGCTCCTGGCGCCTCTGGGATATGTGCTTCAAGACGCTGTCGCGGATGCGATGACTGTTGAGGCTGTGCCACGTGTTAGCGAGGACGGTTCACCCATCGATGAAGAAAAAATAAAATTGATGCATACAACGATGCAAACTTTGGGTCGTGTCGCGGTTGTGGGTGGATCCTTATTAGTATCGTTAATTAACTTGTATGTCTTCTCGGATATACAGAAGATGAGCGAAGCCCAAAAGGTGCAAGGCTATTTGTACGTTTATTGGACAGCTCTGATTATTCCTCTACTGTCTGTTCTCGGTGTGGTAATTGCAGTGTGGCTGCGTGCGAATGCGCGTCGCAAATTGGAGTTACACGGGTTTAGTCAAGTGCAAATCGGTCAAGCGTTAGATGTTCAAACAGAACCGACAGCCCCAAATTGGACCATTCTCATTGGCGGGTTGATATTTGTAGTCTTTACGCTCACGATGGGACTGAGTCAGTTTCCGTATGGGCAAGAAATTATTTTTCTTGGATCCTTAGCTATTCTTTTGTATTTGATTGCACGTATGACGAGTGAGTTAAGTACCGAAATGCGAACTACCTTAATTGGTACTGCGCTCGTCATTTTTATGTTCCGTGCTGTCCCGACACCCGGTCCGAGCATCACGTGGTGGGCGATTGATGATTTGAAGTTTGATCAGTATTTCATGTCTGTTCTAACGCTCGTAGGTGGGGTCCTGTCGTTAGCTGGTATGTTTATTTTTCGTCGCTTTTTGGCCGAGCGATCGATCGCCTTTGTGATCGGTACCTTGGCAATTGCTAGCACTATTTTTATGTTGCCGACATTGGGGATGTATTACGGTTTACATCACTGGACGAGTGCGATGACCGGAGGCGTGGTGGATGCCCGCTTTATTGCGCTGGTGGATACCGCCGTAGAGTCTCCGTTAGGTCAGCTTGCGATGATCCCCATGCTCGCTTGGATAGCGCGTTCAGCACCAGAAAATTTAAAGGCAACGTATTTCGCAGTGATGGCGTCGTTTACCAATCTTGCGCTGTCGGCTAGTCAGCTCGGAACGAAGTATTTGAATGAGTTGTATGTCGTGACCCGTGAGGTACGCGATCCAATTACAGGTGTAGTGAAAGTTGCTGCCGATTACAGCCAGCTCGGTTCTTTGATGGTGATTTGCATCCTATTAAGTTTGCTATTGCCTCTGTGTGCAGTCGGCTTTGTTAAATTGACGCGGTTTAAGGCTAGCTAAAGTTAGCGTTTGGTGTCCGTCTGTGCGATGCGTGAGGGCGTGAGGCTGGCAAAGTCTTCAGCATAGCCACGAAGTTTGCCCTTCAGATAACTGATTTGCGTTGGTGTGAGACTATTGAGCACCGAGGCTGTTGTTTCGGCCCAGTCGCGTCTGAGGGAATCTTGTTGAAGTACAAGATCGGGATTGCGATAGTCTGATAGGCTCTTCGTGTAGGCGCTGAGTGCCGCTTCGGCTTGAGCAGGATCTTGCGCGCGCTTCTCATTTAGTATCTCAAATAGTGCGTCTTGTCTGAGCTTGCGCTCTTGCGCCCAAAGCGAGAAGGTTGCCGCGCGTCGATCTGATAGCGCGATTAGACTCGACTTTTGTTCGTCTGTCAGTGTGCCAAGCCAGTCCTCGTAGCGCTTGAGCATACGTGTGTGATGCTTTTTTCGTGTGCTGCTACTTGTTGGATTTTTTAAATAGTCATCGGCATACTCTTTATTTTCAATCTCGAAACGGGAGCGTAGTCTTTCCGTTTGCTTAGCGTTAAGTGTGACAGCGATTGGAGCAAGTTGTTTGGCTGCCTGCAGACTGAGCTCGAGAAGGGCCGCTTGTACCTCTTGGTACATGCTAATTACTTCATCTGATGTGAAGGACTTTTTTTCATCAAGTCTTACCGACCATTGTTCCAGTGTGCGCGTGTATTGAGGCAAGGCGTTCGAACTATGCCAATTCGAGAAGTCTACTAACTCAGCATCCAATAACTGCTGCTGCTGAGAATCAAGACTGAAGTATGTATTCAGGCGGTAGGACAAATAGTTCGGTGCATAGTTATATGCAATTTTGATAGAGCTACATGCGCTCACTGATAACGCACAAATTAGTAAGGCAAGGAATGATCGCGACATTATTGGGGTGTAAGCTGTTTGCCAAACATCAGAAGGGGTTATTGTGCCAGTTGCCTCGCATTGATCATAAAATAAAGTTCTCTTGAGTGCGATTTTGCGATGGATGCCTATTATTCCGATCATTTTGTACTGCCGTTGCCCGAAGGGCATCGGTTTCCGATGTCCAAATATCGGTCTTTACGGGACAGTTTGGTTGAGGTGACAGGCCTCAACCTCAAAGAGGCTCCCGCCGCTTCGGATACCGAGCTTTTGTTGGCCCACGATCCGCTGTATGTCACGAAAGTGATTTCTGGGACGCTGAATGCTAAGGAGCAGCGCGAGATCGGTTTCCCTTGGACGCTTGAGATGGTCGAGCGATCGCGTCGCTCTGTTGGTGCCACAATCGCTGCTTGTCGATCTGCAATTGAAGCGGGGGTCGCTGTTAATTTAGCTGGTGGCACGCATCATGCCTATCGAGAAAAAGGCAGTGGGTTTTGTGTTTTTAACGATGTCGCGATTGCTGCAAGATTGATTCAACGTCAACTATTGCCTGACTGCAAAGTGGCAATCATTGATCTGGATGTGCATCAAGGGAATGGTACGGCCGCGATTTTTCGTCATGATCCTTCTGTTTTTACGTTGTCCTTGCACGGGGACAAGAATTTTCCATTTCGCAAAGAGCCGAGTGATCTCGACGTACCTCTACCTGATGGGTGTGACGATGCCACGTATCTTGATGCGCTGCAGCACGCTTTCTCTGATCTTGATAAAAGGTTCTCCGCGGATTTCCTGATCTTCTTAGCAGGCGCCGATCCACACGAGGGTGACCGATTGGGGCGGTTAAAGGTCACCCAACAAGGCTTATTGCAGAGAGATCAGGCGGTGTTTAATTACGCAAGTCAACGCGGTATTCCGCTCGCTCTTTGTATGGCGGGTGGCTACGGTACTCGCATAGAGACAACGGTCGCGGTACATCGCCAAACGGTGCTATTAGCTTTGGATCATCACCAAAAAATAGCCTGAAAATCGGATGTAGAATAAAAAAGTACAGTTTCACTTACTTTTAAGGAGCTCTGCGTCATGGGCCATACACTCGAACAGTTCACCAGTCAGTGCCACCAGTTTTTGAAGAATAATCCTGGTCCAGCCGGAAGACAGCAGGTGGCTAATTTATTGAAAGACGTATTGCTTGATAAAGAGTTTATCGAGAAGTACCTTCACGCGAATGTTGGTGAGCGCGAGATTATTTATGAAGATCCAGAACTTGGTTTCTGTGTCGTTGCGCATAACTACCCCGGTGCAAAAAATTCAACCCCGCATGATCACGCGCACTCTTGGGCGATTTACGGTCAGGCACGTGGCGAAACAGAGATGTGTGATTACGAATTGATCGAGGCGGCGACGGCGGACAAACCAGGTAAAGTTAAACTGACGAAGCGCTATAAGTTGGTGCCTGGTGTGGCTCATGTTTATAACGAGGGCGATCTGCATTCCCCGGAGCGTAAAGCATCAACGAGCTTGATTCGTATAGAAGGCACTAACATGGCCAAAGTTAATCGTTTCAAATTCGAAGTGGTCTAAGCGCTCTTCGTAAAAAAAGGCGTTTGACTGAGGTGTCAAACGCCTTTTTTTCGTCTAGCTGATCTCAGCACCGATCAGTTTGTAGTTGAGATACCTGCATTCTTAATGACTTCACCCCAACGGTCATATTCTTTTTTGATATAGGCTTGTGAGTCCTCTGGCGTACCAAACACAAGTTGCGCACCGCCTACTTCAAGACGTTTTTGTGCTTCTGTACCATTTAAAGATTTAATCAAAGCCTGATTCAGTCGATCTACAACCTCTTTTGGTGTTTTTGCTGGCACCATAGGCATATACCAAAGTGATGAAATCATCTTTGGATAGCCAAGCTCGGAGAAAGTCGGGAGGTCTGGAGCAAGGCTATTGCGCTTCGGGCTCACCGCAGCGATCGCACGCAGCTTACCGCTCTTGATATGCGGCATCAACGACGGGAAACCATCAAACATAATATCGACCTGACCGCTCGCGACATCAACTACCGCTGGTGCCGATCCCTTGTAGGGTACATGAATCATTTTGATACCTGCTTCGGTCAAGAAAAGCTCTGCCGTAAGATGTGGTGCGCTGCCGGCTCCCGGAGTGGCAAAGCTCATTTGTCCGTTCTTTTTCTTTGCAAGCTCAATCAGATCTTGCACGCTGTTCACTGGAAGATTAGCGTTGACGGCGAGCACAAGAGAAAACTCCGCTACGACCCCTAGCGACATGAAATCTTTGAAAGGATCATAAGGTGTCTTTGTGTAGAAGTGTGGTCCGATGCCGTGCGTAGAAATCGCGCCTTGGAGAATCGTGTATCCGTCCGCAGGTGCTTTCGCGACGAAGGCGGTGGCAATGGTTCCACTTGCTCCGGCCTTGTTATCAATGAGGACGGGCTGACCGACTTGTTTTGATAGCGCTTCGCCGATTGTGCGTGCCACAAAATCCGCAGCACCTCCAGGCGGAACTGTTACCACCATCGTGATCGGTTTGTCGGGATAGCCCGTCTGTCCGTTTGCTGCGAAGCTCGTGAGCGCGAGCGGCAGGGTCAGCGCAAGGGCGTGGCTAGCGAGAAGTGTAAAAAGTTTGCGAGCATGCATGATGTGTATTTAGCCTAATTCCAGATTTTTAAAAATATAAAAAAGAGCTTACTTGACCGTACTTCCAGGAACAACCCCGTCTGGCAAGCTGTTGATGTGGTCATAGATCTCGCCGGGTTTAGCCAGCCAAATCTGATCGCGATGTGAGAGGATATGTTGCATGACGCGTCGCAACTGGCGCAGACGGTAGGGCTGTCCTAGAATGAAGCTGTGCAACACAATGCTCATGACTAGGGGACGTTTCGCAGACTCTTCGAGCATCTCGTCGAATTGGTCGATAAGGTTGTCGCAGAAGAGTTGAGCTGGGGTGCGACGCGATACGCACTCAATCGAGTCGTTCAAGTCGTGTGAATAGGGAATCGCCAGAATTCGACCGTGCTTGGTCCGAAACCATACCGGTTGATCGTCGAGCGGCCAGTCCATCATGTATTTAAAGCCCTGTTCTTTGAGCAGATCGGGCGAGTCATATGTTTGGGAAATGTAAGGCGCTAACCATCCTTTGGGTGCAACACCTTCGTGCTTGAAAATGGTTTGGGCGGCTTCACGAATACAGGCACGCTCTTGCTCGAGAGTCATATCCACCTGTCTCTCTGCATTCGTGCGCCCGTGTCCGACAATTTCGTCGCCGCGTTTACTGAACGCTGCGATCATCTCAGGGCAGTAGTCATACAGCTCAGTATTGACCAAAAGCGCGTACGGGAAATCGAGCTCATTAGCCAATTCAAGCAGTCGCCAAGCTCCGACCCGATTGCCATAGTCGCGCCAAGCGAAACTGCGAGAATTAGGCTGCGGGTGAGGGACAGCGTAGTCATTTCCCATTCCTTCGCCAAAAGCGAAGTGCTCGACGTTCAAGCTAAAGTGAATTGCTAGCCGTTTCCCATTGGGCCAGCTATAGTCTGGTCGATCCGAAATAGCGGAATAGTCATACCGATTGTGGGATTTCAACATAAATGACTAGGCTCCAAAAGAAGCAAAACAATGATGTAATTGCGTAGATGGTAGCCTCACCCCCGCGGAAAATCTATGAAAATAAAATTAGCTGAAAACTTTCGAGCTGTCTTTTATGCACCGTTTTATGCCACACACGCACTAGGTCTATTCAAGCGAGAAGGTATTGAGATCGAATTGATCGAGTCCGCCTCTCCAGGCGGTGGTATTGCAGACATGCTGGCGGGTAAGATTGACGTTGTGTGGGGAGGTCCGTTGCGCGTGATCAAACAACGGGATCAGGAAGCAGACTCCGAAAACGCATTGGTCGCTTTTTGTGAAGTTGTGGGTAAGGATCCCTTTTTTCTTGTCGGGCCTCGTCAAGATAAGGAATTTCAGCTGGCTGATTTAGTTGGTAAGAAGATTGGGATCGTCACCGAGGTTCCTACGCCGTGGCTCTGCTTGCAGCAGGATCTGCGCGATGCAGGCGTATCGATCGACTCACTCAAGGTCAACGCCGAGCACACGATGGCTGAAAACTTGGAAGCGCTGCGCACGGGCAGTATCGACTACGCACAGTATTTCGAGCCCTTCGTTTCGCAGACGCTGTCTACGGGTGCCGGTCAGGTTTTGCTTGCTGCGAACAGTCGTGGCCCAACGGCATACACCACATTCATCTCAACCCGAAAAATTATTGCTCAAAAGCAGGCTTTGTTTGAGGCCATGATTCGCGCGATTGAGCAAATGGGGCCGTGGATTAGTGCACACTCCGGAAAAGATCTTGCTGGCTTGGTTGCCCCGTTTTATCCGCATGTTGCCCCAGACATCCTAGAGCAGTCGATGGATCGATATAAGGCTGCGGGTCTCTGGTTTTGTAAGAAGACTATTTCCAGAATTGGCTTCGAGCGATTGAAACTTAGTATGCGTCAAGGAGCGTTTATTACGAGCGACCCGAGCTATGAGAACTGTATTGCAGAGTTTTCTCAAGAAGTATCCTAGAATTCATACACCATGACGCACGGTTGTGCGCGAACTCATATATAGCGGAATTTGATTATGTCCCCTTGGAAAGCTGCCAGCGTTGGCGACACGTTTGACGAAATTGATACCCCAGCGCTCGTGTTGGATCTGGATGCCTTCGAGCGCAATATGAAGCGCCTGCAGGATGCGCTTGTGGGCACTGGTGTGCGGCTACGTCCCCATGCAAAAAGTCATAAATGTCCCGACATCGCCTTACGGCAGATTAAACAAGGTGCCGTAGGTATTTGTTGTCAAAAGGTGAGCGAGGCTGCTGTCTTTGTTGCGGCAGGCGTACAAGATGTCTTAATTACTAATCAAGTAGTGGGGGCAAAAAAAGTTGCCCATGCACTGGATCTTGCTGCGCGCGCCAGAATTGGTGTGTTAGTTGATCATGAGGCTCAAGTGCTCGCTTTCGACCAAGCGAGCGCTGCACGTAAAGTAAAAATTGATGTGTACATTGAAGTAGATGTGGGAATGGGGCGCTGCGGCGTGGCCTCGATTGATCAGACCGTCGCGCTTGCACGACAAATTGATAAAGCGCCGTATTTGAATTTTATGGGTCTGCAGTGCTATCACGGCAGTGCGCAACACTACCGTTTGCCCGAGGAGCGTCAAAAAGCGATCGCTGCAACCTGCGTGAAGGCGACCGCGACGAAGGATGCAATCGAAAAGTGCGGTATCAAGGTCGAGAGAATCACTGGCGCTGGCACTGGATCAGTCATGCTTGAACGAAACTCTAAAGTGTTTAACGAGGTACAGGCTGGTTCCTATATTTTTATGGATCGCGACTATGCTGCCAATCAACGTGACGGGCAAGATCTGCCTTTCGAACATGCGCTATTCATCAAAACAGCGGTCCTCAGTCATCCTACTAAAGAACGTGCGGTTGTTGACGCCGGCCTGAAAGCGTCGAGTGTAGATTCTGGTATGCCTGAGGTCTGGCAGCGTACGGATGCAAAATATTTGAAGGCCTCCGACGAACATGGCGCACTTGAATTAACGGCCGATTCGACGCTCAAGCTGGGGGACGCAGTGATGCTGATTCCTGGACACTGCGATCCAACAGTTAATTTATACGATGAGGTTGTTTGTATACGAGGAAACAAGGTGGAAGCTATTTGGCCGATTTCGGCACGCGGCGCCTTGTTATAAAACATAAAACAGGAGACAAAGATGAAACAACAGAGATCCCCTAAGACGACATTGTGTGCACTGCTGAGTTCTGGGTTGTTGCTTGTTAGTACTATTGCTTTTGCCCAATCAGCTGCGAACTACCCACAGGAGCCCGTCAAGTTTGTAGTGCCTTATCCTGCAGGCGGAGTCAGTGATGTGTCGAGCCGTACGATTGCTGCAGCGTTAGGCAAAAAGCTCGGTGCAAATATGGTGATTGAGAACAAGGCGGGTGCTGCCTCGACAGTCGCCAGTACATATGTCGCTGGCCAAAAGCCCAATGGATACACGCTTTACGCGGCTCCGGTCTCGATTGTGATCAATCCTGCTCTACAGGGCACAGTTAGCTATAAGCCCTATGACAGTTTCACGCCGCTGTCCATGATGATGAGCTCGGCATTCGTATTGCAGGTGAATAAGAGTTTGCCGGTCAATAACGTTAAAGAGCTGATTGAGTTGATCAAAAAGAATCCGGACAAATATGCGATTGGTACATCGGGTGTTGGTTCAATTAATCATCTCGCCGCAGAGTATTTCATCCGCGAATTCGGCTTAAAAATGGTTGTGGCGCATTACAAAGGTGGTATGCCCGCAGCACAGGATTTGTTAGGCGGGCAAGTTCACATGATGTTTTCTGCAGCAAACGAGGCCATTCCATTTGTTACGAGTGATAAGACAAAAGGTTTGGCAGTGACCTCGCTTGAACGTATTGCAACGCTCCCGAACCTGCCTACGATGAATGAAGCTGCGGGAGTGAAAAACTTCGAGGCAACATTCTGGCTAGCGCTTGTTGCACCTGCAGGGATGGATAAGGCGTTACAAATGCGCATTTCAACGGCAATGCGTGAACTTGGAACAGATGATGAGCTGCGCCAGCGCCTAAATCAGCTGGGAATTGATTTGGTGACCTCAACGCCAGAGGTCGTCACAGCTAATCTCAAGCGCGATGAGGAAAAGTGGACGACACTGATCCGTACAATAAAAATTAATTAAGTTTTAAGCCGAGGTAAAAACCTGCGAGGGGTCCGGTAGACCCTTCACTTCAACCGCGTTGCCTGAGTAGTCGAATACTAAAAATACAGACTGCTCGCGCGGCGTGCCGATAAATATTCGATCTGGCTCCATTGCGAATGGAACCTGCGCCTCTCGTAACCGTGCAAGCATTCGGTCATAGACGGCTGGTGTCACAATGACTCCGTAGTGTCTCAAAGGATAGTTTCCACGCCCAATCGTAATTGAGGTGTGGGACGCCTCAATTTCCGATAGCTGCGCCACCAAGTGATGTCCAAAAAAGTCGATGTCTAGACGATCTGCTTGTTGGCGCGTGATTTTGCATTCAAGAATATCCCCATAAAACTTTATCGTCGACGCGATGTCTTTGATGGGGACTGAAAGATGAATCATTGCTTTGTTCATTTCAACCTACTGAGGCTTGATGTTTGCCGCCTTCACAACTGCAGCGTAGCTAGCCAAATCCTTTTTGATTTGATCTCCATAGGCTGCGGGGGTTCCTGGCGTGGCGGTGACGCCTAGGACTTCCAGACGGTTCTTAACATCCGGGTCTTTGAGGACGTCATTAAGCGTGTTATTCAGTTTTGTGATGACTGCAGCCGGGGTTTTGGCTGGGGCCAAAATTCCTACCCAGGAGGCCAGGAGGAAATTCGGTAACCCCGCTTCAATGAAAGTTTGCGTGTCTGGCAGGGAAGGAGAGCGAGTCGCGCTAGGTACACCAATCGCCTTGATACGACCGGCTTTAATGTGCGGGAGGGCACCCGCAACAGCGGTAAAGACCAAGGGGATATTTCCACCTTGCAAGTCAATCATCGCTTGTCCGCCTCCTTTGTAAGGGACATGTACCAATTTTGAGCCTGTCTTCATATTTAGCGTTTCTCCTGCAATATGAGGAGTGCTACCAAGGCCGGACGTTCCGTAATTCAATCCATTCGGTTCTGATTTCGACAGCGCGATCAGCTCTTTGATGTTACTGGCCTTTACCGATGGGTGAGCTACGATGACTAAATCCGCATCGCCAATTTTTCCGATCGGGGCAAAGTCTTTCACGGCATCAAATGGAACGGATGCGAAGACATGGGGATTGATGACCATTGTTCCATCAAAACCAAGCAGTAAGGTGTAGCCATCCGGCTCTGATTGTGCAACTTGGCTAGTTCCGATATTGCCCGATGCGCCTGGTTTGTTCTCGACAATAATTTGTTGACCAAGTCGCTTTGACATCTGGTCCGCGATGAGCCGAGCACTGGTGTCGGTCACACCGCCGGGCGTGAATGGAACAATCAAACGAATCGGCTTATTTGGGTAGGCGCCTTGAGCGTATGCAATGTTGCTGATGCCAAGAAGTCCAGTCAGCGCACAGCTCGCTAGCGCCGCAATGACTTGTCTCTTTTTTAGTTGCATGTAATGCCCCTTGTAGGTATGGATGCTAGATCCGATTCTACACAGCAGCGCCAAGGCTGTAGAGGCCGTGTCTGACAACCTAGGGTTTGTCACTACAAGAACTTAAGCTGGGTTCTGTGACTCTTTGGGAAAGGTCACAACGTGGTCAACGCCAAGGCGGATACCGATTTTCTCGCCCAGCGCGTGATCGTGGTGACTCGGCACAAAAGCAACCAGTTCGAGGCCAGAGTCTAGCCGCAAGGTGTACAGAAAATCCGCCCCTCTAAAAGTCTTGCGCAGCACGGTTGCGAGTAGAGGGCTCTGGTCGTCATGTTGAACATCATCGGCGCGCAGTAAAACATCGACTGTGGTGCCAATAGGATCGTGATGATCGTTATCAAGCTGGAGCCGGCCCAGCTCGATCTCGACCGTAGCACCTTCTCGTATAACGCCAGGCACAAAGACCCCACGGCCAATAAAGTCAGCGACATACCGAGTACTCGGTTCATGATACAGATCGTAGGGTGTATCCCACTGCACCATGCGTCCCTGGGACATCACACCGATATGATCAGCGAGCGCAAAAGCTTCAAATTGGTCATGCGTTACGAGCAGGGCGGTGACGCCGTTATTTTTAAGTATGTCTCGCATTTCAGACGCTAGGCGTTCACGTAGATCGATGTCAAGGCTCGAAAACGGTTCGTCCAGCAAAATTAAGTCTGGTTCAGGCGCCATTGCACGTGCAAGTGCAACTCTTTGTTGTTGTCCACCACTCAGCTCATGTGGATAGGCGTGTGCCTTATCGCTTAACGAGACGCGCTCAAGCCAGGCCAAACCGACTTCACGTCGTTTGTGCACGGGAAGAGACCTCAAGCCGAAGGTGACGTTGTCTAGCACGCTGAGGTGTGGGAATAAGGCAAAGTCTTGAAACACCATACCGACGCGCCGCACGTTAGGTGCGACTTGGATACGTGAAGAACTCACGACTTTACCGTTTAGCTTTATTTGTCCTTCCTGTAAGGCTTCGAAGCCGGAGATCGCCCGCAAAATAGTTGATTTCCCACAACCAGATGGGCCAAGTAGGCAAGCAATGTCGCCTCGGGCTAGACTGAGGCTTAAGTCTTCGATAATTGGCATCCAGCCCCTACCGTCCAAGCGCGGGTAACCGACTCGGACGTGTTCGAGTGAAAGCAGGGGTTGTTTCTCATTCATCTTTATAATTTTCGCATTAACTGGGATTTGCTTCCAGAAACCGAGTTTTAGCTCAATAGCACCTGTCGATGCATCGTATTGTTGTCCTAATCGCCTTCTTGCTGTCCCTACCTCTGGTAGGGCTGTTTATTCCGTTTTTTTCGACACAAGATGGATCCGTTTCGGCTGATTTGGGGGCGCAGGGCACTTTATTGCATTTGTGGCGGTTCGTGCTTGCAGATTACCTTGTATCCACATTTGTTTTATTGCTTGGTGTGGGTGTCGGTATCTTTGTACTGGGTGTCGGAAATGCGTGGTTAGTGGCTAATTACCAATTCCCTGGGAAGCGAATATTTGAATGGGCCCTGATACTGCCCTTAGCGATTCCCACCTACGTAATGGCCTATCTATTTGTTGATGTCTTGCAGTTTGCAGGACCTGTGCAATCGCTGCTGCGCGAGATTTTAGGCGTAGAGAGTTTGTGGTTCTTTCCTGATCCACGGTCTCTTGGCGGCGCAATGTGGTCGTTTTCATTTTGCTTGTATCCGTATGTTTATTTGATTGCGCGCACGGCATTCTTGGATCGTAGTGGTCGGTTATCCGAAGCGGCAGAAACGCTTGGGTATAGCGGCCCTCAGGCGTTTTACCGTCTTGTCCTGCCTATGGCTCGACCGGCGATTTTTGCGGGTATGGCGCTGGCGTTGATGGAGGTCTTAGCGGATTACGGGGCAGTTTCATACTTTGGTGTCGAGACCTTTGCGACAGGTATTTTTAAGGCTTGGCTATCTTTTAGCGATCGCTTGGCGGCTGTGCAACTATCTCTAGGTTTACTTGTTTTTGTTGGGATGATTTTTTATATCGAACAAAGTAATCGAGCACGTTTACGCTATGCCAGCTCTGGAGTGATACAGCGGGCGGTCTTGCCGAAGACCTTGCGAGGCCGCAAAGCCTTCTGGGCGTTCGCATTTTGTGGTGCGACCTTAATGTGCGCTTTCATTGTGCCCGCAATCGCGTTAATTAATTTGTTATGGCAGCAGGGACTGAGTGTCGATTTGCGCTATGCGCAGTGGCTCACAAATTCGCTTTGGCTTGCTTCGGTAACGGCATTGATCTCGGTCGCTTGTGCAGTTGCGCTGGCCTATGCAGCGCGGTTAACGAAAAGCAGAACTCTCGTTTGGGTCAACCGATTGCTCGGCTTGGGATATGCATTGCCGGGGGCGGTGCTAGCTGTTGGTATTTTGTCGCTACTCGGCTTGTTAGAAGCAGCATGGATTATGTCTGCGACTTCTTGGGTGTTGATTTACGCATACTTGATTCGTTTTCTGTCGTCGAGCCTGCAAAGCGTTGAAACGGGATTGGCACGTATCACCCCATCAATGGACGGTACGGCCGCACTGCTCGGTGCCACCCCGCTACAAGCGATGCGCGAGATCCATTTCCCTTTACTCAAGCGAAGCTTGCTCACGGCGGGACTTTTCGTCTTTGTGGACGTGATGAAAGAGCTGCCTGCGACACTTTTGCTGCGACCGTTCAATTTCGACACGCTCGCGGTCGCGACATATCAATTGGCGGCTGACGAGCGGTTAGCTGAACTGGCCTTGCCAGCACTTACGATCGTTTTGGCTGGGCTAGTTCCGGTCATTGTCTTATCCCGTGCAATGTCTAATACGAAACGGTATTGATAATCATTCTCATTTAATGTATACTACTCGTGTTTGTCCGAACAGGACTTTTTCATGAGTAGCAAAATGCGCAGCACAATCGGCAACACAGCAGGTGGCAACACAGCAGGTTTCGCACCAAGCGTGCATCTTCCTGTCTCCAAGGGATTAGGAACTCTAGCCAGCCTTTTTCTGGGGCTTACTCTCACCCTTTCGTCCCTTGCCCACGCGCAAAAGCCGGCTGAGCTCAATTTGTATTCCGCTCGGCACTACCAGACCGATGAGGCCCTGTACAACGAATTCACAAAATCTACCGGTATCAAAATCAACCGCATCGAAGCGTCTGATAACGCGCTGATCGAACGTCTCAAAAGCGAAGGGGCGAAAAGTCCTGCGGATGTGATTTTGCTGGTTGATGCAGCCCGCTTATGGCGTGCTGAAAGTGACGGGTTGTTTCAGCCAATCCAATCGACTTACCTGAACGAACGTATTCCTACCAACCTACGTTCCCAAGAAGGTCCGAACGGTGTCAGTTGGTTTGGTTTTTCTACACGGGCTCGGCTCATTGTGTTTAACAAGGCGCGGATAAAAGCTGCTGACGTCGATACATACGAAAAACTTGCCGAGCTCCAGAACAAAGGTCAGGTCTGCACGCGGTCGGGTTCGCACCCCTACATGCTATCTTTGGTCGGTGCGATGATTGCTCGTGATGGTGTTGCGGCTACTGAGGCTTGGGCTCGTGGGATGGTTACGAATATGGCCCGTGGTCCTAGGGGGGGCGATACAGATCAAATTACAGCCGTTGCATCCGGTGAGTGTGGCGTAGCGCTGACTAACTCGTATTATTTGGTGCGGATGCTGCGATCTACCAAACCCGAAGATCAAGCATTAATTGCGAAGCTTGGCTTTGTCTGGCCTAACCAACAAACAAGTGGTGCACACATCAATATTGCAGGCGGCGGCGTTGCGAAAAATGCACCTCACCCAGAGGCGGCGAAAAAATTTCTAGAGTACTTAGCAAGTGATGCCGCGCAGGCATATTTTGCTGACGGTAACAACGAATGGCCGGTTGTTTCGGGCGTCAAGGTTGAGAACGACGGGCTCGCAAAGCTGGGACCTTTCAAAGCAGAAGATGTACCCGTTGCAGCAATTGGGCGAAATCAAGTCGAAGCGCAAAAGATTCTTGATCGCGCACGTTTTAAATAGTTATTTTCGAGCGTTATTAATGCACCAACAAAAAAGCCTCGCTTAAGCGAGGCTTTTTTTTGGAGCAGCTTTCGCTGCTCTATTTACTCAGCTTACGCGCCCCAAGGACGGATCGCCGCTTTGAGCTTCTTGTAGCCATCGATATAACGTGGGCGCTCACCTGCATAGATCTTGTCGAAGGTTGCAAGCTGTGCGTCGAGCCAATCAGCCAATTGCTTGTTGCCTGGGTTCGCAGCTTTGTAGGCTTCGTTGATCAAGACAAAGTGGATGCGTGGGTCGTAAGGCTGTTTCTCGCCACCAACTGTTTCGTCGCCGTCGAGCAAACGAAGAAGCATTGCGTCAGCTGAGCCAAGTGTTTGCTCATAAATTGGTGCGCCATGAACACGATACATCACACTGGTCATGTCTTTGCCGTTGGTCATGGTGAAGCCCATTTCGGTCCAGAGCTTCTTCATGTCGACTTTTGCGCCAACCTTATCCAGAACTATCTGGCCCCAGTCGCGCAACACATCTGGAGCATCCGCCATCAAATCGGTCAGGCGATCGCCGTCGAGGTCCGTCGCGTAAACGATGCAAGGACGTTGACGAATCATGTCATGCAAAAGCAGACCAAAGTTGGTGTCAGAGATGTGCTCATAAATATCGCCGCCCCAGTTTTCCATTCCTGCCTTGAAGTCTTTTGGCAGGCAGGCAACGATCGCGTCAACGTTTGCGCGGTGCTCTTCATAAGCATCCACAGTGTACTGACGCTTGAGCTTGAACTTCGTGCCTTGAAGCAACCAGCGCATGATACCGGCGTTGATGGCGTCTTCCTGAGCCTGTGTAGGCTTAGTCGCGACGCGACCGATTTGGCCAGTCTCGTGAACCATTTTGAGGAATAAGCGAGCAGCGTAGGCCATACGAACACCGGGGGTGTTCATTTCAGAGTGGATCACACCAGTGGCTGGGTCAACTTTGAATTTTTTCTTGTCCTGCGAATAGGGCAGGCCTGGCATAAAGCGGATGCTGGTGATGCCACCGTAGGGGCGCACGTTGCAATACACGCCAGCGGCAGTACGCAGGGGGGCATTCGCAGACTTACCATTTACAACGACCTTCTTGCCGCCTTCGTTAACCATGAAGTCGCCAGCGGTTGACCACTTGAGTGCTGTGTAGTCCAACTTGCCAAACCATTCAAGCGACTCCAGTTTGGAGTCGTGGCGGAACTGGGCCATCATCGGGACGCCTAAGAAAGGCAGGCCAAGCACGTCCAGCGCCATCAGGGTGCCGTTCAGGGCGAACATGTCTGTGAAAGCGTGGGCAACGGGCTTAACGCCACCGTGGGCATTACCACCTTCCCAGATAATCGCATCGGGACACCCAGTAGGCTTGACCGAAGAGCGCTTGTAGATACCGTCAAGCATCTTGAAAAGATCGCCGTTTTGTTCTTCTTGGGCGATTTTTAGCAAATCCAAATGTTGTGTCATGAGCGAAAAGCCTCAAATTTTGATGTGTGAGTAAAGACTGCAAACCGAGGTGAATTATCGCATTACTGCGTGGCTTGACCAAGTTGAGCCTTGCTTGTCAGATTCCGCAAGGGCAGTGTGAGAAAACATCGTTTTGCGTAAATCAGCTAAGGATTGATATTTATCAAAGCTTGGGGACAACAAAAATATTAATCTATAAAAAAATAAAATATATATTTATATATTAAACAAAGAAATTATTAGCTATTTAATGATGGAGAGTAACCATGGAAATTGCGAACGGAGCGAACTCTGGTTCTAGTCGGTGGACGCCATACCTAGTGGGTGTTGGAATCGGCGTTTTGAGTTGGGTTGTCTTCGTTGTCGTGGCGAGCCCCATCGGCATCACCACTTCAATCGGACAAATTGCAGGTGGCGTGATAAGTCCAATCATTGGTGCAGAGACCGTATCGACGAACGCCTATTGGAAAACTAACTTAATGAAGCTCGATTATGGAACGCTCTTTCTGATTGGAACGTTTCTTGGAGCGCTTGCATCTTCCTTAATTTCGCGCACGTTCGCGATTGAAACCATTCCCACCGTGTGGATGGAGCGTTTTGGGCCATCTAAAGTGAAACGTTATTTAGCTGCGATCGTTGGTGGGGCGCTGGCGATGTATGGCGCACGTATGGCTGGTGGCTGTACGAGTGGAAACGGTATCTCGCAGGGCTTGCAGTTAGCGGTTGTTGGTTGGACATTCTTGGTTGTGATGTTCACCTCCGGTTTGATCACCGCCGCAATCATGTTTCGTACAAGTAAGTCTGCGTAAATAGCACAACATCGAATCTTAGGAGAACATCATGTTTCCGATTAAAGGCGAAGCCGCTTTGATGCTCGCAGTAGTGTTTGGATTTGCATTCGGATGGCTTTTGAATCGCGGCAAAGTAACCAGTTACAACGTTATTGTTAACCAGTTTAGGTTTCGGGACTTCACAGTCTTAAAAGTCATGATGACTGCCATCGTTGTCGGTGGTGTAGGTGTGCTGATTCTCAAAGACATGGGGCTCGCCAAGCTGCACATTCGCGACGCCAATATGTTTGGGACGATCGTCGGTGCAGCAATTTTTGGTGTTGGTATGGTTTTGTATGGCTACTGCCCTGGAACGGGAGTCGCTGCAGTGGCAACGGGTAGCGTCCATGCGTTAATTGGCGTAATTGGCATGCTTATTGGTGCAGTTTTCTACGCATTCTCTTTTTCTTGGGTGAAGGTTCACATCCTGTCGGTCTGGGCATTGGGTAAAGTATCGTTGTATCAACTCTGGGGTGTATCTCCTTGGTTGCTTTATGGAGGTTTGGTTGTAGGCGCCGGCTTGCTTTTCTTATGGGTAGAAAAGCAAAAACTATAGCAAGGTCATTCAGGCTGGGGTGAACTCAAAACCCTTGAAGTTATGTTGGACGACATCGTCACAGATCTTGCGATAATGAGCGAGGCCACCTGCATACGGCATGAATACACGAGGCTTACCGGGAACGTTCGCACCTAGATACCAAGAGTGCTTGACCGTAGGTAAGAGCGTTGCATTCGCCGCGCGGTCAACCTCTGCCTGCCATGCGTCACCCGATTCCTCGGTTGTTTCGATTACCGCCAGATTTTTGCTTTCCATGTGCTTGATGCAATTTGTAATCCATTCGACGTGCTGCTCAATCGCCGGTGGCATATTGCAAAGCACTGAAGGGCTTCCTGGGCCAGTGATGGTGAACATATTTGGAAAGCCTGGGACCTGCAGCCCAAGGTAGGTCCGGGGACCCGCATGCCAATACTCTTTGAGCTTGCGATTATTCCGTCCAGTGATGTCGAGCTTTAGTAGAGAGCCCGTCATGGCATCGAAACCGGTTGCAAACACGATGACGTCCACCTCAACTTCTTGGGTTGATGTCTTGACGCCTTTGCTCGTGATGCGCTCTAGAGGCGTTTTGCGGATATTGACCAGCGTCACGTTGTCGCGGTTAAACGTCTCGAAATATCCCGAGTCAATCGGTGGGCGCTTGGCGGCGAAGGGGTGATCGATATCCGCGAGATCTGCAGCTACGGCCGGATCCTTCACGATCTCTTTGATTTTTCCACGCAGAAATTCTGCAGCGGTCTCGTTCGCCGCAGCGCTGGTGAGAATGTCGCGGTACAGAGCTCGGAATTGAAAGCCTCCGATCTTCCATTTTTCTTCGAAGGCTTTTAGGCGTTCCGTTTCGGAAACATCAAGCGCAGATACGTCTTCGATATAAAAACCATGGCCATTCGTATTGCTAGTCATGATTTTATAAATCTCGGCCGCGTGCTCCTTCGCGTACTTTTTGAATTCAGGTGTGAGTGGCGCGTTACGAGCGGGCAGACTGTAGTTCGGTGTGCGCTGAAATACCGTCAGGTGCTTCGCTGTTGAAGCGATAATGGGGGTCGCCTGAATACCCGTTGAGCCTGTGCCGATCAGGGCTACACGCTTGCCAGTGAAGTCAACCCCTTCATGTGGCCACTGACCCGTGTGGTACCACTCGCCTTTGAAGTCAGCTAGACCTTCAATCTTGGGAAGGTTTGCCGAGGATAAGCAGCCCACGGCAGTGATTAGATATTTCGCGTTGTACTCTTTTCCAGACTCTGTCTTGATGTTCCAACGATTTGTCGCTGCATCAAAGTGCGCTTGAGTCATGCGCGTGTTGAGCTCGATATCCGAGCGAAGCTTGAGCTTGTCGGCAACAAAATTTAAATAGCGCAAAATTTCTGGCTGTTGAGGATAGCGCTCAGACCACTCCCATTCCTCCACTAGCTCTTTGGAGAAGTAATACATATAGGTGTGGCTTTCCGAGTCGCAACGTGCGCCTGGATAACGGTTCCAAAACCAAGTGCCACCGACGCCGCTCGCTGCATCGAGTACCTTAGCTTTGAGACCCAGTTTGTCTCGCAGGCTGTAGAGTTGGTACATGCCTGAAAATCCGGATCCGATGATGATTGCGTCTAATTTTTCCATGGCTAGCTATTCTTTTCTGTAAAACGATTAACCGACTGAACACGTCGTGTATGAGGTAAATAGTACCTTAAGCGCATCGGCTGCTTTTGGGTCGATCAGCGTCTCTTTAATACCCATCCTTGATTTGGATGATGGCTTCGACTTCGACCGTCATACCATTCGGCAACGAACCCATGCCAACGGCCGAGCGAGCATGTTTGCCGCGCTCGCCCAGTACCTCAACCAAGACGTCCGAGCAGCCGTTGATGACCTTGGGTTGCTCACCAAAATCTGGTTCAGCGTTGACCATACCAAGGAGTTTGACGATGGCTTCTACATGGTTGAGGGAACCGACCGCTGCGCGGATTGTTGCAAGAAGTTGAAGTCCAACCAAGCGCGCATCAGCGTAACCGCGTTCGACCGAGCAATCTCGTCCCAGCCTTCCAACGCTAATCTTGCCCTGAGCGTCTCGTGGGCCCTGACCAGAGAGATACAGAAGTTGCCCAACTCTTCGCCAGGGCAAAAAGTTTGCGATTGGGGCGGGCGGCGTTGGTAGTTGTATCCCAAGCTCGACTAAGCGTTCTTCAGGCGTCATGGTGCATGATCTCTTGAATGGGGTTGTCTCGATTTTTTTATTGAATTTAACATCCCGGAGTATGCTTTGAGCCAAACCCTCATAGAACGAACACAAACAAAAGGAGTTTGGCTTATGTCAAAAGAATTGGGAAAAGGTACGGTGCTTTGCGATGTGGACGCGCGTGGCGTGGTGACGGTGACCCTAAACCGTCCTAAAGTCAACAACGCTTATAACGAAGACCTCATTAGCGGCTTGCACGAGGCCCTCGATCTGCTGGGTCCCAAGCCAGAGGCGCGTGCGATCGTGATCCGCGGAAACGGCCGCCATTTCCAGGCGGGCGCCGATCTGGAGTGGATCTCTGGTGTGGGGGTGAAGTCACCTGCAGAAAATGAGCGGGTGTCGCGCTTAACTGCGGAGGCGGTACGACGTCTAGACGTCGTGCCAGTCCCCACTATTGCGCTGATACAAGGTGGCTGCTTTGGGGGCGGTACTGGCATCGCCTCGGTTTGTGACATCGTGGTGGCCGCAGATAACGCAATTTTTGCAATTACGGAAGCACGCTGGGGGCTGATCGCTGGCATTATCCTGCCGCAGCTATGCCACGCGATGGGCGTCAGGAACGTGCGCCGTTATGCGTTGACCTGTGAGCGCTTCGGCCCCGAGGCAGCTCTGCGGATGGGGTTCGTACACGAGATATGTAAGCTTGAAGATCTAGAGGCGACTGGTGAGCGGATCGTAGATGGCTTGCTGATGAACGCACCTGGTGCGGTATCTGCAACAAAGATGCGTACTTTAGAGGTCTCGGGCTCGTTGATTGACGATACCTTGTTCGACGCCTTGGTGCGAGAGCATTCGGCGCTTCGGCAGCTGCCAGAGTCTGCCGAAGGGACTGCATCGTTTATTGAGAAGCGCGCGCCCGCTTGGTACCCTTCAAAGTGACCGATAGACTGCAGACTCGTAGTCGGTAAAGAGCTGCAAGGCGTGGGTATCAACAAAGGGCAAGATTTGCATCATGATCACGCCCGCGATTCCCTTACTTGGATCGATCCAGAAGTAGGCATTGGGCAGTCCCGCCCAGGCGAGGCTGCCTGCTGAACGCCCGGTTGGCGCAGGTTGCTCGTTGATCATGAAGGTCAGTCCCCAAGTTTTTTCTAAGCCTGGAAAAAACTCTGCGTCGAGCGACATGGCCTTGTTATGCGTATGCAGCATCGACACGCGCAAGGGTCCCATGGCGTTACGGGACATCAGTGCGACGGTCTCAGGCTTGAGCAATTGATGACCGTTCGCCTTGCCTTGATTCAGAATCATGCGTGTGAAACGCAGGTAATCGCTTGCGGTGGAATACATGCCGCCACCGCCCGGGTCGATTTCGGGTTGTTGTGGTACTTCAAAAGGAAGCACGGTGAGCGCATCACTCAATGCATCACGTTGATGCACCTTTGCGAGTCGTGCGCGCATGTCTGGCGTGATTTTAAATCCCGTGCTTGTCATGCCGAGCGGTGTGGTGATGTGTTGTTGAATGTATTCACCTAGGCGCAGACCCGTCGCTGAGGAAACCATGAGTCCAACCCAGTCGATGTTGATGCCATACTCCCAGCGCTCGCCCGGATCAAAAGACAAGGGAATATTGATCGCATTACGCTGGCCCGAGCCCGCGCGAGGCAGTTGATGCAACTTGAGGTAGCGGGCAGAGTTCTCGCTCCAAACATCCGAGGTAAAGCCTGCCGTATGCGTGAGTAAGTGACGCAACGTGATTTGTCGTTTGGGCTTACGCAATACGGGCTGACCATTAGCGTCCCAGCCCTCAATAACTTGAATTCGATCGATGTCGGGAACGACACGGGCTGCTGGTTCATCTAAATTCAACTTACCTTGCTCGACTAATTGCATGGCTGCAGTGCCGACCAGCGGTTTTGTCATCGAGGCAATCCACATCACTGTGTCGAGATCCATCGCTGCCGGCAAGTTTTGAGCCCTTAGACCAAAGGCGCCTTGATAAAAGGTGTCATTGCCCGTTGTGGCGGCAGCCGCTACGCCAGGAATTTTTCCGGCGCTGACTGCAGACTGAAGAATTGAGTCGGCTGCTTGTTTGAGATTTGCTGCCTGAACGCTGGAAACATTAGTCATCGCGATTGAAGTCTCTGGAAATTGGGAGTGGCCGAGTAAGTCTGGGCCAGCTAGCCGGGGTGACACCATGGTGTGAGGATTCTAACGCGGAGGATGCGTATTCAGCGATAGAATCATCACATGAGACATTCGACAAGACGTTCTACTGAATTCGTACACGATCCGGATCGGCCTGCGGCTAAACGCCAGCGTGGTGATTGGCGTGTTATCCGTGACCTTCTGCCCTATCTACTTGCCTACAAGTATCGCGTGCTGTTGGCGATTGGGTGTCTGGTCGCTGCCAAGTTTGCCAATCTCGGCATACCCGTCATGCTCAAGCACATTGTGGATACGCTTGACATTCGCAATAACGTTGCGGGTGCGCTACTGGTAGTCCCGCTTGGATTGGTTGTTGGCTATGGCATGTTGCGGTTGTCGGCTTCCTTATTTGCCGAGCTGCGCGAGCTGCTGTTTGCGCGCGTGACGCAACACGCTGTCAGGCAAATCGCACTCGAGGTCTTTCAGCATTTGCATGCGTTATCACTTCGATTCCATTTGTCGCGGCAAACCGGCGGCGTGAGCCGAGATATCGAACGCGGTACGCGGGCTATCCAGTCACTCGTGTCGTATTCTCTTTACAGCATTATTCCGACGCTGATTGAGTTTGTATTGGTGCTCGGATATTTTGCGCTGAATTACGACATATGGTTTGCTGCGATCACACTGGCCGCTCTGGTCTTGTACATCGTCTTTACGATCATTGTTACAGAGTGGCGCACGCACCTGCGTCGCACGATGAATGACATGGATTCAAGGGCCAACCAGAAAGCCATTGATTCTTTGCTCAATTTTGAAACGGTTAAATATTTTGGTAACGAGGCCTTTGAGGCGAAGCGTTACGACGAAAATCTTCTTCGTTATCAAGCCGCAGCAATCAAATCCCAGAAGTCGCTAGCGCTATTAAACGTTGGCCAGCAGGTCATCATTGCGATCGGACTCGTTTTGATCTTATGGCGGGCAACGATCGGCGTCGCTAATGGGTCAATGACGCTGGGGGATTTAGTGCTGGTGAATACACTGATGATCCAGCTGTATATCCCTTTGAATTTTTTGGGCGTGATTTATCGAGAAATCAAACAATCGTTGACTGATTTAGATCGTATGTTCACCCTGTTGGAGTCTGATCGCGAAGTCGCCGACGCGCCGGGGGCACCCGCCTTGCGCATCGTGGATCAAGCGCACGGTCCAGAACTCCGGTTTGAAAACGTATCGTTTCATTATGAAGCGAACCGACAGATTCTGCATAACGTTAGTTTTGTGATTCCAGCGGGGACGATCACGGCCGTTGTTGGGCGTAGTGGAGCTGGCAAAAGTACGCTTGCGCGATTGCTATTCCGTTTTTATGACGTACAGGGTGGTCGTATTTTGATTGATGGTCAAGATATCCGCCAAGTGCAACAGGCTAGTTTGCGTCAGTCGATCGGTATCGTTCCGCAAGATACCGTTTTGTTCAATGACACGATTGGCTACAACATTGCTTACGGTCGACCAGGGGCAACAGATAAAGAGATTGCTGATGCAGCCCGGGCGGCCCAGATGTCGCACTTTATTGAACATTTGCCGGATGGCTATGCAACGCAAGTGGGCGAACGTGGCCTGAAACTATCAGGGGGTGAAAAGCAGCGCGTCGCTATTGCGAGAACATTATTGAAGCAGCCCTCTATGCTGGTGTTTGATGAGGCGACCTCGGCGCTCGATTCGAAAACTGAGCGTGCCTTGCAAGAGGAATTGACTGGGCTTGCACGTAATAGAACGACCTTGATCATTGCTCATCGTCTTTCAACGATCGTGCATGCGGATCAAATTTTAGTGATGGATCAGGGTCAGGTGATTGAGCGAGGTACACATCAGGAGTTAATTGCTCTGGATGGTGTGTATACGCAGATGTGGCAAATGCAGAAGCGGCAGGGGGATGACGACTAGGGACAGCGTGAGAAGAAACGCAGTGCCCTAGGCGTCTGTTGGTATTGCCTTATTTCATTTGGAAGCCGAGGGTGCGCAAGGCATCAACCAAGACGTCACGACCACCCATCGCCTCTGGACCACGAACGCGGTTCAGCGAGTGTAAGTCCCACGCGCCCAAAGGTTTCATGTTCTGCTCAGCGTAGAACTTTTCCATCGTTGCGTTGTACGAGTCCACGGCTTTCTTATAGGCTTGTGGCTGATAAGTCTCTTTGTGCAAAACAGCCTCTTGGGGTAAACGTGGTTTGACCGAGTTGTTAACCGCTGGATCAACATGCCCGATGCACATACCAAAGGTCGCGAAACTCATAGGCGGTAAGCCGAGTTCCTTGGCAACTTCGAGTGGTTTGTTGCGGATGGCACCGATGTACACCACGCCCAGGCCAAGCGATTCTGCAGCGACTGCTGCGTTTTGTGAGGCCAGCGCTGAATCGATGACACCCATCAACAACATTTCCATGTAGTTCAGGCTCTCTGCTGGCTTTTGCCGATCTTTTCCCAGTTCATGTAGGCGCGCTAAATCTGCCACCCAAACTAAAAACAACGGGCAGCTGCGAATAAAGGCTTGATTGGCTGCGAGCTGCGAGAGGCGATCCTTACGCTCTTGGTCCTGCACTGCAACAACGCTCCAAGTTTGTAAGTTCGAGGAGGTGGACGCCGATTGCGCCGCTGCGACCAAGAGTTCAGCTGTGTTTGGGGCTAAGGGTTCGTTGGTGTAGGCACGCACTGACTTGTGCTGCATCAGTGTCTCGAGTGTAGGATTCAAGGCGTCCAACACGGACGGATTGTTGCCGTAACGTGCTTGCAGCAGGGAGCTAAGTGTTGCGTGTGAGTGCTGGGTCATTTGCGTAAGTACCGTTGGTCAAGATAAAAGGTTTAATTCAGTGCCGGTAAGCATACCTTGGGTTACAGTTAACACCAAGATGTTCTCAAAAATCGTGAGGATTGTGCGTTGTCAACGACAAGATTGGGTGCCTTTGCAATCGAACGGGTGGTCGATGTCGAGCGACCTTACGCCTTGGCCCGAGAGTTTTTCCCTGATCTAACGCCTGAGATGTTGGCCACGTGCCAAGCTGAGCTTGCTCCAGGTCAGCTCACGGCGGATGGCCGCCTGGAGATGAGTTTTCACTCCTTTGTGATCAAGACAGGTCGTCATGTAATCGTTGTGGATACGTGCTGCGGAAATCATAAACAACGGCCTTTACGACCAGCGTTCCATGAAATGGATACCGGTTATCTCGGTGCGCTCGTTCGCGCAGGCGTGAAACCCGAGGAAGTTGACTATGTGATGTGCACACACTTGCACTGGGACCACGTGGGTTGGAACACTCGACTTGTCGACGGGCAGTGGCGTCCGACATTTCCGAATGCGAAATACATCATGTCGAAAACTGAATTTGATCATTGGGATCAGGCGTACCGCAGTGGTGTGAGGGATACCCATGCCCAAGCGTTTGAGGACAGCGTTGATCCGATAGTGCGTGCAAAGCAGGCTGTACTTGTAGACAACGACTATGAGCTTGACCATGGTATCGCGCTTGAATCGTGTCCCGGACATTCCGTCGGAAATTGCGTCATCAACATCTCCTCACAAGGTCAGTATGGCGTGATGACTGGTGATGTGCTGCATCACCAGATTCAGCTTCGCTTCCCTGAGATGTCGACGATTGCGGATGAAGATCGCTTGTTGGCGCGCAAGAACCGGACAGCTCTGATCGAGAAGCATGCTGGCTCAGGTCATTTGATTTTTCCTGCTCATTTTCCGAGCCCTAGTGTCGGGCGGATTGAAGTGAATCAAACAGGCGGATTTCGATTCGACACGAATGACTGCTGATGCCTCTCGTCGCCGTCGTGCGATCTTATTGTTAGCGTTACTTGTATCGATCTGGGGTGTGAACTGGGTCATCGCAAAGATGTCGTTGGCATATATCTCTCCGATATGGGTAACTGCGTTACGTCTGCTGCCGGCATGCGCATTGTTTTTTTCCTTGTGCCTGTTCACTGGGCGATTGAGAGTGCCGGTACGCGCTGATTTACCCGTCGTATTCTCGATTGGTCTGCTCCACATGGTGGGTTTTTCTGTGTTGGTCAGCATCGGCATTCAGTACATGACGGCGGGCAAGTCGATTGTCCTGGCCTACACCACGCCTCTTTGGGTGTTACCGGCCGCTTGGTTTTTTTTGGGTGAGAGGCTGACGCGTCGTAAATTGACGGGCTTGATTGTCGGAATGCTTGGACTAGTGCTGCTTTTGCAGCCTGGTGAGCTTGACTGGTCTGATCGAGATGTGTTGATTGGACACGGCTTTATATTGCTTGCTGCATTACTTTGGGCAGGATCCATTGTTTATGGACGCGCGCATAAGTGGGTGACGCCGCCTTTCGCATTGTTACCGTGGCAAATGTTGGTGGGTGGTCTGACGCAGTTGGTGCTTGCCTTGGCCATCGAGGGATTGCCGCAAATCAAATGGTCACTCGAGTTTGTCCTGCTGGTTGGCTTCAATTGTTTACTAGGTAATGGACTCGCGTATTGGCTGATGAATGTGGTGAGCCGAGATTTGCCTGCCAGTGCGGTATCAATGGGATTGCTAGGCGTGCCAGTGATTGGTTTAGTTTGCTCAAGCCTAGTGTTAGATGAAACACTTGGTGTAGCGCTGTTGATCGCTGCAGCGTTGATTATCTTTGGAATTATTTTAGGGACATCAACCCCTAGGAAGCATCATGAAAAAAAATGATATCCCGCAACCGCCGTCAGATGCAGAGCTAGGGTTCGCGCCAGACGAGGATTCTCCGATTCCGTACATGAAACGTACGCGCGACTGGTACCTGGCGTTAGGCTATGGCAATCCGTATCGTTGGGCGCATTACATCGACGTGCCATTCACACCCTTAGCGCAACCGCTTGCGCAAACAACAGTAGCCTTAATTAGCACGGCATCGCCCTACGATCCTAGCAAGGGTGAACAGGGTATCGGTGCCCCCTACAACGCAGAGGCGAAGTTTTATAAAGTCTATTCGGGTGATACTGCAGTGGATCATGATGTGCGTGTGTCACATGTCGCGATTGATCGTAAACACACCACAATGGAAGATCGCAACACTTGGTTTCCTTTGCCGGCCTTGCGTGCCGCAGTTGCTAATGGTCGAATTGGACGTTTAGCAAAGCACTTTTACGGGGTACCGACTAATCGTAGCCAACGCCACACCCTAGAGGTCGATTGTCCCGAAGTGTTGCGTCGTTGCCGTGAAGACAATGTGCAAGCTGCGGTGCTCGTTCCGAACTGTCCCGTGTGTCATCAGACCTTAAGTTTGGTGGCGCGCTACCTTGAAGCCGCCGGTATATCAACTGTGCTATTAGCGTGCGCGAAAGATATTGTTGAACACTGCGGCGTTCCACGCGCGATGTTCAGCGATTTCCCCTTAGGTAACGCTGCGGGTAAGCCGAAAGACTCGGCTTCGCAAGCTGAAACGTTAGAGCTCGCGTTACGAACACTCGAGACCGCTCCGTGTGCACGCACGACTGTTCAATCGCCCCAGAGATGGAGCGAGTCGCACGCATGGAAGCGTGATTACTCGAATGTGGAATGCATCAGCCCTCAAGAATTGGCCCGGTTGCGTGCAGAAAACGACCGGGCCAAAGAGGCTGCTAAGGCGCTACGAGACAATCAGTTGACGTAGAGTCCAGCTGATTTGATGAGTGGTGTGAACATATTGATTTCATTTTGAAGATGCTCACGTAGTTTTGCAGGAGTTGCGAATTCAGGGGCAACAGGCGCGCTGCCAATACCCTCGAGCCGCTCTTTCACTACAGGGTCCAGTACCGCTTTCGCAAGGGCATCGGATAATTTATCAATGATTGGTTTGGGAGTGCCTTTTGGCGCGTAGAGACCAAACCAAATACTGATGTCAAAACCTTTCACACCCACTTCCGTGAGTGATGGGAGGTCAGGCAATGAGTCCAGACGCTTGCTCCCCGCAACTGCATACGCCTTAACGCGGTTCGCTTTGATCGCTGGAATCGTCCCTGTCGTTTGATCACAAAGCAAGTCGATTTGACCGCCCATGAGGTCATTCAACGCTGGCCCAGTTCCTTTGTATGGAATAAGCGTTGGTTTGATACCAAGTGTTTCCATGAACAACAGACTACAAAGGTGGGAAGCTGAACCGGCACCCGCGTTACCCATACTTATCTTGTCGCCATTCTTTTTGATGTAGTCGACGAACTCTTGCGTGCCAACAGGAGGAAAGTCTTTACGAGCGACCAATACCATTGGGCCAACCGTCGCTAACCCGATTGGCTCGAAGTCTTTCACTGGGTCATACGAAAGATTTTTTATCATCAAGGAATTCGTTGCATGGCTAATGTGAATCATCAGTAAGTTGTAGCCATCTGGTGCTGAACGGGCGACCTTGGCCGTGCCGATACTTCCACCAGCACCGGCAACGTTTTCCACGACTATTTGTTGCCCAAGGGTTTTTTGCATCGTGGCCGCAAATAGACGTGTGATCGTGTCGCCTGGGCCGCCAGGTGCGTAAGGCATCGCCATCGTGATGATTTTTGATGGGTACTCTTGAGCGGAGGCAGAAAAAGCCGCAGCTGCGATTCCGGCTGCAACAAATAGGTTGCGTACTAAGACTGATTTCATTTTGAATGCATCCCCTCTGTTTGAAAGTGATTTGATATTACTATGTAACCACCTTTGTTTAGCCTAAAAACCCTATGCCTATCTCAATGCTCGAATCCGCAATTTTTAAAGACATGTTTGGTACCGATGCCATGCGCGCCGTGTTTGATGACGCGGCTACCTTGCAGCGATACACGGAGACCGAGATCGCCTTGGCGAAAGTGCAGGGGGCCTTAGGTGTAATCCCGAAGGCTGCTGCCGATGCTATTTCTAAGCGTGCTGACGCAAGCAAGCTGGATCTGGTCGAGCTCAAGCGAGAGACAGAGATCGTCGGCTACCCGATTCTTCCGTTGGTGCATCAGTTGTCCAAGATGTGTGGACCTGAAGGCGAGTACTTGCATTGGGGCGCAACAACCCAAGACATCATGGACACGGCCACTGTCTTGCAGGTACGTGCCGCACTCGAGATCATTGAAAAAGACCTGCAGGAACTAGACGATATTCTCGATCAGTTATCGGCCACGTACCGAGATGCACCGATGGCCGGTCGTACCCATTTACAGCATGCTTTACCAATTACGTTTGGCTATAAGGCAGCCGTATGGTTATTGATGGTGAGACGTCATCGTGAGCGTCTTGAACAACTCAAGCCACGCGTACTCATCGGACAATTTGGTGGTGCAGCGGGGACATTGGCATCTTTGGGTGCGCAGGGCTTGCCGGTGCAAGCGGCATTAATGAAGGAGTTAGGTTTGGGCTTGGCACCTGTCACTTGGCACGTGGCGCGTGATGGACTGGTCGAGACTATTCAGTTTTTGGCGCTCGTCACGGGCTCGCTTGGCAAAATCGCCTACGACATCATGTTGATGATGACTAATGAGCTTGGTGAGGCATTTGAACCATTTGTTAAAGGTCGTGGTGCATCGAGCACCATGCCCCAAAAGCGCAATCCAATTTCGTGTGAGCTTATGCTCAGTGCTTCGAAAGCAGTCCGACAGCACGCTGGACTCGCGCTAGATGCGATGGTGCAAGATTTCGAGCGCGCGACGGGTCCTTGGCATATTGAATGGTCTGCGATTCCTGAGTCATTTATTCTGACAGCGGGTGCGTTGCGTCAGGCAAAGTTTATGTTGAGTGGCCTGGAAGTCGATACACAGCGCATGCTAAAGAATCTAGATTTGACGGGCGGGTTGATCGTGGCTGAGGCGGTAATGATGGGGTTAGCTCCCCATATTGGCCGTCAGACTGCACATGATGTGGTGTATGACGCATGCCGGATTGCAGCGACACAAGGTAAAAAATTGGCTGAAGTGCTGTATCTCGATGCGAAGGTGAGTGCCAAACTCGATCGCGCGCGCATCGATGCGTTGTGTGATCCTGCCAATTATTTGGGTGCTGCACCGCAGATGGTTGATCAGATGCGCGCTTGGAAGAAGAGCTGAGACTGGTATGCGTACGATTCTTGCTGAGGATCTGGTATCTAGCATTGCCGATGCGCTGCAGTTTGTGAGTTATTACCATCCAAAGGATTTTGTTCAGGCGTTAAAAGACGCCTACCAAAAGGAAACGTCTGCGGCAGCGCGTAACGCCTTGCTGCAGCTATTGGTCAACAGCAAAATGAGTGCCCAAGCGCATCGGCCGATCTGTCAGGACACGGGTGTCGCGCACGTTTTTTTTAAGTTGGGGATGGATGTTCGGATTCAGGCAGAGGGCAATCAACCAACCCCAAGTTTGCAGACCTTAGCGAATGCTGGAGTTGCACGAGGATATACCGACGCACGCAATCCTTTGCGTGCGTCGATGATTCGACAACCTCTTGGTGATCGCAGCAACACGGGCGATAACACGCCAGCCATTGTGCATATTGAAATGGTCGAGGGTGATTCCCTCGAAGTAACAGTCGTCGCTAAAGGTGGTGGTGGCGATGTGAAGGCGCGTTACGCGATGCTCAATCCAAGTGATTCTGTTGCCGATTGGGTGGTTAGTCAGTTACCGGGCATGGGTGCGGGCTGGTGTCCGCCCGGGGTGTTGGGCTTAGGGATCGGTGGCTCGCCTGAGCAGGCGATGGTGATGGCTAAGCGCTCGCTATTCTCGCCCATCGATATCCAGAACTTGCGAAATCGGAATGATCTGGATGAGACAGAGCGTTTGCGCTTAGAAATCTTTGATCGCGTCAATGCCCTAGGGATTGGTGCGCAAGGTTTAGGCGGCGACACAACTATCCTCGACGTGAAAATCGTGCAAGCGCCGTCCCACGCGGCGCTCTTGCCGGTTGCCTTGATGCCTAATTGTGCGGCGACGCGGTTTGTCTCTTTCACGCTGGATGGGTCTGGGCCAGCTAACTTGCTTGCTCCTGATGCGTCGGTGTGGGATGACGTGCCACAAGCGATGCCGAGTTCAGAGGGGCGTCGGGTAGATCTTGATGCGCTCACTCTTGAAGAGGTGCGCACATGGAAGTCTGGCGAATTGCTTCTGTTGTCTGGCCGGCTGTTGACAGGTCGTGATGCGGCGCATAAGCGCTTAGTGGATATGCTGAGCCGCGGCGAGACGTTGCCAGTCGATTTGAAAAACCGAGCAATCTACTACGTCGGGCCAGTTGATCCGATAGAAGGTGAGGCGGTAGGACCTGCAGGGCCTACGACTTCGGCAAGAATGGATAAATTTATGCCCGCCTTGCTCGAGCAGACAGGTTTATTAGTTTCAGTCGGCAAGGCAGAGCGCGGTCCGGTTGCAATCGAGGCGATTAAGAAAGCGGGGGTTGCCTACTTAGTCGCAGTTGGGGGCGCAGCATACTTGGTGTCTAAGGCGATTGAGTCAGCGAAAGTATTAGCGTTTGGAGATCTCGGAATGGAGGCAATTTACGAATTTGTGGTGCGTGATATGCCCGTGACCGTTGCAATCGATCACACGGGACGCACGATTCATTGGATGAAACCAGCTTAGCGTTACGTTTAAAAAAATCATTTCTTTAAACTGTTATTACAAAATTTAATTATTCAAAGGGAGACATAATGGGAGCCGCTTCTTCAATCGTCATGAATACTTCGCCCAAGATTCCACCTGGGCCGCTTAAGAATCGCGTCAGCGCTGATGAATGGAAGACTCGGGTGGAGCTCGCAGCTTGCTATCGCTTAGTCTCGCTCTATGGCATGACCGATATGATTGCGAACCATATTTCCGCGATGGTTCCTGGTGAACCCAATCACTATTTAATTAATCCCTACGGCATGCTGTACGACGAAATTACGGCATCGAGTTTGATCAAGATTGATATCGACGGAAATATTGTTGATCGACCGAACGAGGATTACGGTATCAATCGCACTGGTTTTGTGATTCATAGCGCGATTCATTCTGTTCGCCCTGATGCTGCATGCATCATTCATACCCATACACGTGCTGGAATGACCGTCTCGACGTTAAAGTGCGGCCTACTGCCACTTACACAAACTGCAACGCGGTTCGCCAAGGTGGCATATCACCATTTTGAAGGCATCTCTGTTGACTTGTCCGAGCAAAAAAGTTTGCAGCGAGATTTAGGCGATGCAGAGGTGATGATTCTGCATAACCATGGCTTGTTAGCCGTGGGGCCTTCCATTCCTGAGGCGTTTAACAGCATCTACCGCTTGGAGCTTGCTTGCAAAGTACAAGTGGACGCAATGGCTTGCAATGCTGAGCTCATTATTCCGGAGCCTGAGGTTGTCGCTAAGGCGAACGCGCAATGGAATCCGAGCGTGACTAGACGCTACGGCATTCTTGAATGGCCTGCGATGCTGCGCCAACTTGATAAAAAAGACGATAGCTACAAGCAGTAACATGACGCAAAGTACGAAGCCCGAGGTGATTGTCGCGTTTCCGGTAGCCGCCTCGGCGCTAGAAACTTTACGTGAGCACTACACTGTTCATCATGTGCCGGTGATCGCTGATCGACAGGCGGCTGTAGATCACATTGGCACACAAATCGTTGCAGTGATCACAAACGGTACGTATGGCTGGGATGCCGGTTTGATGCGTCAGATGCCGAAGCTGAAAATTGTTGCTGCGTTTGGTGCGGGCTACGAAAATATTGATGCTGTCGAAGCGCATAAATTGGGTATTGCGACGAGTCATGGCCGTGGAACCAATACATTAAGCGTTGCAGATCATGCCTTGACCTTACTCTTTGCGATCGTACGAGATATCGTCGTGTCCGCCGAAGGTTTACAGCAGGGTAAATGGCATAACATTCGTCACGCGCGTCCGGATATTTCTGGTCGTCGCCTTGGTATCTTTGGGCTTGGTTTGATTGGTCAGGCGATCGCCACACGTGCGCTTGCGTTTGATATGTCTATTGCATATTGCAATCGCAAGCCTAATAAAGACGTTGCCTATGAATATGTGCCCACTCTTGAAGCCTTAGCTGAGCAGGTCGATTTTTTGATTTGTGCCGCTCCAGGCGGGGTTGAAACGCGCCATGCTGTGAATGCTGCCGTCCTGCAGGCTTTAGGTCCCCAGGGTTATTTGGTGAACGTGGGTCGTGGCTCGGTCGTTGATTCTGATGCCTTGTCTCTTGCCTTGAGGAATGGTCAGATTGCAGGGGCTGGACTGGATGTGTTCGAGGGTGAGCCAAACTTACCTGAGACCCTGAAGGGTTTGCCTAATCTCATCGTCACACCCCATATCGCCGGCTTCTCTCCGGATTCCTTTAAAGCCTACCTACGGTCCGTGGTGGATAACGTGGACGCTTGCCTCGCTGGTCGACCTGCGCTGACCCCCATTCCACTTTAGTTCTTTCCTCTCTTGACAGTTGAAAGACTGTCAGCGACACTTTGTCCGGACAAACAACTAAACCAGACAAAAGAGGGTGGAATGGAGATCAAAACCGTTGGACACAAGCGCTACCAGGCCAGCTATGGCCGATACCTAGAAGACTTCGAGCTTGGCGCTGTGTATGAGCATCGGCCCGGGCGCACTATTTCTGAGGCTGACAATACCCAGTTTTCGCTGATGACGATGAACTTTCATCCCATGCACTGCGACGCCGCATTTGCAGCGAAAAGTGAGTTTGGAAAACTGTTGGTGAACAGTGGACTGACACTTGCAGTGGTGCTTGGCATGACGGTGAATGACATCAGCGGCAAGGCAATCGCCAATTTGGGTTGGAAGGAAATTAATTTGACTGCACCCGTTTTTCCGGGCGATACGCTGTATGCAGAGTCTGAGGTGCTCGAGGTGCGCGAGTCGAAAAGCCGGCCAACTCAAGGCATGGTGACTGTCCGTACCCGTGCGTTTAATCAGAATGGGGTCGAGATTATGAACTTCATTCGTACGGCTCTTGTGCCGAAACGTGGTCACGGCGTCGGTGATTGAGCGTCCATCGTGCGCGGCATGTAGTTGAACCTGCAGTTTCATTAAAAATAAATACAAGAGGCAAGCTAATGAAAATGATCAAGCGTTTCACTCTCGTTTTAAGTTCAATCGTACTAACGTCGATTGCCTGTACAAGTCATGCGCAATATCCAGAAAGTCCCGTCAAGATGATTGTTGGGTTTCCGCCTGGACAAGCGACTGATGTTGTGGCCCGTTATATGGCCCAAAAGTTTGCTGACAATATTCCAGGGTCAAACTTTATCGTGGACAACCGTCCTGGGGCCTCTGGCATTCTTGGGAGTCGTATTGTTGCGGGTGCTGCGCCTGATGGCTTGACGCTGATGATGGGATCAAGCGCTACGCTCGCTGTGAACCCTGCGCTCTACAAAGATTTGCCTTACGACGTGCTGCGTGATTTTGCACCCATCAGTTTAATTGCGGTGGTTCCTCAGTATCTTGTGGTCAATCCGGATCTGCCCGTCAAGACTGTGAAGGATCTCGTCGAGCTCGCGAAAAAAAATCCTGGAAAAATTAACTATGGATCGGGTGGGAGCGGTGTGACCAACCATCTGATTATGGAGTTATTTAAGCAGGCGGCTGGAATAGATATGACACACGTTCCCTACAAAGGGGGGCCCGCCGCGTTGACCGACTTGATGGCCGGACGTATTTCAGCAATGTTCGAAACTGGTCCGGGCGCCATCCCACACATCAAGTCGGGACGCTTGCGCGCAATTGCCGTTTCAAGTGCCGAGCGCGCATCGGTTACACCTGATATTCCTACCGTTGCCGAGTCTGGTTACCCGGGCTTTCAAGCTGTGGCATGGATTGGACTTGTTGCACCCGCTAAGACGCCCGAGCATGTCATCAGTAAGCTTTCGACGATATCCATGAGCGCGTTAAAAGAAAAAGATTTTTCTGAAAAGCTTGCTGCACTGGGCGCAGTACCCGTTGGAAATTCTCCGACTGAGTTCCGTACCTTCATTGAAGCGGAGCTCAAGCGCTGGGCCGTAGCGGTCAAGCTTTCCGGCGCCAAGGTCGATTAACGAGAGATCATTATGACGAAACAAATAGGCAGTAATCCGGAAGCAGGGCGTGCTATTTCAGAGCAAATCGCCGCCTTTGCAACCCACTTGAAGCACGCAGATATCCCCCCGGCTGTGCGCGAGCGCGCCAAGCTCTTGATGCTCGATTCGTTCGGGATCGCATTGGCATCGCACGGCTATGACTTTTCCAAACGTGCGATGGCCGCAATTTCCGATTTGGACTCTGGCGGTGATTCGGTTGTGCTTGGATCAAATAAGCGCTTGGATCTGCGTAATTCCATCTTAATGAATGGAATATTGATTCATGGCTTAGATTATGACGATACCCATGCTCAAGGGGTGATTCACACCACAACCTCTACGCTACCGACCGCACTCGCTGTTGCCGCTAAGCATGATAAAAGTGGCGCAGATATGCTCACAGCGTTTGTGCTCGGCGTTGAGGTTGCTGCAAGGCTTGGCTCTGTCGCAAAAGGTGGTTTTCATCAAATTGGTTTTCATCCCACAGGGTTAATCGGGACCTTTGGCTGCACGATGTTGACGGGCTGGTTACTTGGCCTGAACTCTGCACAATATGTGGATGCGCAAGGCATTGCTTTGTCAGTGGCATCCGGCAGCCTTGAATTTTTAAATGACGGCGCCTGGAACAAGCGCATGCATCCCGGGTGGGCTGGGTACGCTGGCGTGACAGCCGCGACCTTTGGTCGCCATGGCTATACCGGAACGCGCCTCGCGTACGAGGGACGGTTCGGTCTATATGCAAGTCATCTTGCGGGTCGGGACGACTACGACTTGGATTTGGCAACCAAAGACCTTGGAACGGTTTGGGAGCTCGATCGCGTATCAATTAAACCGCTACCTGCTTGCCATTTCACTCATGCAGGGGTTGATGCGGCTGCGCGTATTCACGCACAAGGTATTCGTGCGGATCAGATCAAGCGCGTCCAAGTCCTCGTGCCAGCCGAAGTCGTGAAGACAGTGTGTGAACCGGAGGTAGCGAAGCGAAAGCCAGCGAACTCGTATGAGGCGCAATTCAGCATTCCCTATCTCGTTGGAACCGCACTGTTAAAGGGGCGTTTAACACTTGATGACATTGACGAGCCTGCTCTTTCAGATCCGCAGGTGCTCGCGCTCGCTGCCATTACAGAATACAAGGTGGATTCTGATAGCCGATTCCCCAAGTACTTCGATGGCGAAGTGATTGTGGAACTGAAAGATGGGCGCATCATTCGCGAGCGAGAGGCGATGAACAGAGGTTCCGTGGATCGGCCGTTGACGGCTCAGGACATCATCACAAAATATCGCGATAACGCGGCGCGACAAGTTTCATCGGCTCGCAGCCTTGAAATCGAACAGCAAGTTTTAAATCTAGAAAGCGGATCAGCCAGAGACCTGGCGACCTGCCTTGGACGTATTGCTTAATAAATATTTATTGATCCTTTAACCCATTTATTGCAGCACCGGAGATTGAACACAATGAGTACTCAAGACGCAGATCAGGAACGCATTATTCTCGACATGGTCGATCGATTCTTGGAAAAAGAAGTAAAGCCTTATGCATGGCAACTCGAGCACGACGACGAATACCCAGCCGAGATTGTTGAGAAAATGAAAGAGATGGGTCTCTTTGGATGCTTGATCGCACCGGAGTATGGTGGTCTTGGCTTATCGACTGTGACCTATGCAAAAATCATTGAGCATATCTCGGTTGTGTGGATGTCGGTTTCTGGCATCATTAATTCACACATCATCATGGCGGCCGCGTTACAACGAAATGGGACCGAAGAGCAAAAGCGCGCGTTTTTGCCGCGCTTTGCCACAGGCGAATTGCGTGGAGGCATCGCCTTGACCGAGCCCGACTGCGGCACTGATCTGCAAGCGATTCGAACCACCGCAGTGCGCGACGGTGATGATTACATCATCCATGGAAACAAGATGTGGATCTCCAACGGCATCTACGGCAACTGTTTTGCTGTGTTGGTCAAGACGGATCCAAATGCAAGCCCACGTCACAAGGGAATGAGCTTGTTCCTAGTGGAAAAAAGTGATGCGTTTCGTGCCAGTCGGAAATTAGAAAAGCTAGGCTACAAGGGCATTGACTCTGCCGAGCTTGTATTTGATCAGTGCCGTGTTCCTGCAAGTCAGTTAATCGGCGGAAAAGAGGGCAAGGGCCTGCAGATGATTCTGAACGGACTTGAACTCGGTCGGATTAACGTTGCCGCGCGCGGTGTAGGTGTAGCACAGGCTGCGCTCAATGAAGCGGTGAAATATTCACAGCAAAGAAAAACCTTTGGCAAACAGATTTGTGAGCATCAGGCTATTCAACTCAAGCTTGGAGATATGGCGACTCGCACGGAGGCTTCTCGTTTGCTGACGATGCGTGCCGCCGAGGCTTATGACCGTGGAGAGCGCTGCGACATGGAGGCCGGTATGGCTAAGCTCTTTGCAACCGAGTCTGCTTTAGAGAACAGCATGGAAGCCATGCGTGTGCATGGTGGCTACGGCTATTCAAAGGAGTATCTCGTCGAGCGCTTCTATCGCGATGCGCCTTTGTTGACCATTGGCGAGGGCACTAACGAAATGCAGCGCATCATTATTGCCAAGCAGTTGATCGCAAGGAATCCAATATGAGTTTGCCGCTACAAGGAATGAGGATTCTGGCCATTGAGCAGTATGGCGCAGGTCCGTTCTCGACGCAGCACCTAGCAGACTTAGGTGCCGAGGTGATCAAGATTGAGAATCCTCATGACGGAGGAGATGTTGGTCGCGCAGTCGGTCCGCATTATTTTGGGCCGGGCGACAGCCACTTTTACCAAGCGTTTAATCGCAACAAGAAGAGTATTAGGCTTGACCTAAAACAGGACGCGGGTCGTGAGGTGTTGCATAAGCTTATCGAGCATGCCGATGCTGTGTTCAATAATTTGCGTGGCGATCTACCTTCAAAGCTTGGTCTGACCTACGAGGCACTCAAGCATATTCGTAAAGATATCGTCTGCGTGCACCTTTCAGCTTACGGTAGGGAAGGTGAGCGTGCCGCATGGCCTGGCTATGACTATTTGATGCAGGCTGAAGCGGGTTATTTATCGCTCACTGGAGAACCAGACGGACCGCCATCACGTTTCGGTTTGTCGATGATTGATCTGATGACGGGTACGACGGCTGCATTAGGCCTCGTATCTGGTGTCTTGGGTGCACGTGCGACGGGTGTTGGTCGCGATATCGATACTAGTTTGTTTGATGTGGCGATGCACAACCTCGCGTATCTGGCGACCTGGTATCTCAATGGTGGTCACGTCACGGGGAGAGCACCTCGTTCAGGACATCCGTCACTTGTTCCGAGCCAACTGTACCCGACCAAGGATGGCTGGCTATTCATTATGTGCAATAAGGAAAAGTTTTGGCCAGTCCTAGCAAAGGAACTGGGTCGACCCGAGTGGGCACAACGCCCTGAGTACAGTTCTTTCAAGGGACGGCTTGAAAATCGCGATCAGTTTAATGCGGACATCGAGAGTGTGACGCTAACTGACACTACCGCCAATTGGATGAAAAAATTTGCTGGGAAGGTGCCCGCGTCACCTGTGTATGACGTTGCTCAAGCACTAGATAACCCGTTTGTGCATTCGAGACAGGGTGTTGTGAAGACGTCTAGAGTCGATGGAACGGAGGTGTTAGGTGTTGCCGCACCGATTCGTTGCTCGGGTGATGACGCTCCGTTGCGAGCGGCGCCTGCGATGGGCGCGGATACGGATGCACTGTTGACTGCGGCTGGATTTACTGCGGATCAAATTAAGTTCTTGCGTGATCACGCCGTGCTATGAGGTTGCTCTGTTTTTAATGTATAGGTTGTTTCAATGAGTAAGGTCGAGACTTCGTTGTCGGTCCCGCGCTATGTGCAAGTGGCCCGCACATTGTTTGATGAAATTGAGAGCGGGCGCTATGGTGTCGGTAGCTTGCTGCCCACCGAGTTTGAATTGTGTGCCCAGTTTGGAGTTTCGCGCTTTACTGTCCGTGAGGCTGTGAAGCAACTGGTACATCAAGGCTTGGTGGCGCGTCAGCCAGGTGTGGGAAGTCGAGTCTTGGCGCGACGTCCGGTCAAGCAGTACACCCAAACAATGACAGGCATCACGGATTTAAGGCAATACGCGAGTGAAACAACACTGCAGGTCAAAGCTTCGCAGCTGCTGCATGTGGATGGCACGCTCGCCAAGTTGCTGGATGCGAACAAGGGAGAGACTTGGCTGCACATTGAAGGATTGCGTTATCAAGATGGACAAGTCCAACCAATTTGTTTAACGGACGTCTATATCGCACCAAGATTTCGATCTTTAGATGGCGTCAGCGGCGCAATGCGAGAGCCGCTTTATCGGATTCTAGAAAAACAATTCAACTGTACGATCAAAGCGGTTCAGCAAGAGATCCGTGCCATGGTGCTCAACGCCCAGCTCGCGAAACAACTGGGCGTGTCGGCGCGCACAGCTGGGTTGTGGATTGCCAGGCGCTATTTGGATGAACGTGACGAGCTTGTCGAACTAGCTGTCAGTGTGCATCCCGCTGAACGTTTTAGTTATCGCGAATCCTTCAGACGCGATTGGCAATTAAATAATATCAACACTGACACAACGCATTAAGTGCTTATCCAAGCTCGTACCAATCTCGAATAATCGACCAAGCATCGGCGGCGGTGTCGACAAAGTGAACAATCTTAAGATCATCCATATCGATGAGTTCTTGGTTGACCAATAAATCAAATCGCACCACGGTTTGCCAGTGCTGAGCACCCACGAGAACGACTGGCAAAGGTTCAATTTTTTTTGTTTGGATGAGCGTCAGCACTTCGAAGAGCTCGTCGAATGAACCAAAGCCACCGGGGTAAACGACAATCGCTCGTGCGCGCATCACAAAATGCATTTTGCGTAGCGCGAAATAGTGGAATCGGAACGCCAAGCCTGGCGTGATGTACGGATTTGGATTTTGCTCGCGCGGTAAGCTGATGTTTAAGCCAATTGTTAAGTCGCCTGATTCAAAGGCCCCGCGATTGGCTGCCTCCATGACGCCCGGGCCACCGCCAGTGCAGATATGCAGGCGATGGTGTGCCTCCGATTGAGCTTTGTTGTAGCTGGCGACCAATCGACCAAATTCCCGCGCAGACTCATAGTGTGCGCTATTTTCTAACGCGGTGTTGGCTCTTAGGCGTGCGTTGTCGTCAGATGCTTGGGCGACTAGCTGCTCGGCTGCTGCTTTACTGATGAAGCGCGCCGAGCCAAACACGACAATGGTGTGGTCAATCGAGCGCTCGCGTAGTGCTAGGTCCGGCTTGAGTAGTTCGAGTTCAAATCGAATGCCCCGTACCTCAGGGCGGCTTAAAAAAGCATGATCTGCGAAGGCTAGGTGGTATGAGTCGCCGTATTGCTTTGCATCAGCATCTCCATGCGTTGCTTGGATAAATTGCCCGGCAGTCTGGGCATTGTCGAGCGGGAGTTTAGGTGCCATAGCCTTACCTGAGTGACCGACAGTGGTTTGTGGCCTAATATATTCCAAAAAGCGGTTCAGCTACCTAAAGGGAAAATAAATGAAATATCTGAGCTATTCGTATCAGGGACGGCATTCGTACGGTGTATTGCGCGATGATCAGACGATCGTCGATCTCGGCTCGCGCCTGGGCGCGGACTATCCAACCTTGCTTCAACTTGTGCGCAAGAATGGTTGGGAGACTGCGCGTAAGCTCGTGCAGTCAAGTAATGCCGGAGACTTTAAAGAGTCCGATATCGAGTACCTTCCGCTTTATTTAGAGCCTGTTACGATCCACTGCGTTGGTCTGAATTATGCGGCGCATGCCGCCGAGGCAGGCCACAAGCCACCTGAGTATCCTCGTACCTTTGTCAAGATTCCTGCGGCGTTGGTCGCTCATGGCGCGGACTTTGAGAAGCCTACGCTGTCGCCTGAATATGATTTTGAAGGTGAAATCGCCGTCGTGCTGAGCAAGGACGCACGGAATGTAAAAGCCGAAGATGCGGAGCAGTACATCGCCGGCTATACCTGTTTTATGGATGGTTCGGTACGCGACTATCAGTTCCAGCGAACGCTTGATCAGGGTAAAAACTTTTATCGATCTAGCTCGATCGGCCCTTGTCTTGTGACGGCAGATGAAGTGGGTGCATTGGGCAAGCTCACGATCACCACAAAAGTGGCAGGCGAGGTGATGCAGCACGCTGCTTTTGAGACCATGATTTTCTCGGTACCCAAGTTGATCGAATATATTTCTGCATTCACGGCCTTGTCCGCCGGCGACGTCATCGCGACAGGCACGCCTGAGGGAGTGGGGTTCAGTCGCAAGCCCCCCAGATTTTTGCAGTCTGGAGAGGTTGTCGAGGTGATTGTGGACCGCGTAGGGACCTTGCGTAACAAAGTGGTCTAACGGGTTAGCCGCTAAACGTCGCCAAGAGATCCCAGTGCCCGATGGTGCAGGTCTGGGCCTCTTGCCGAGCGGCTTTCCATGAATGAAGTGTCGCGCTATCAAGCAAGCCCGTTTCGCTCACCGCTTGCGCACTGCCGGTGGCTAACGCGCGAATCAATTCAGCGTCTTGGGTGCGGTCTAGCTCCCAGGGGCTAGGCGCGATACTGACTTGAAAGCCATAGTCCAGCAGCCTGTGCTGCAAAATATCGACCGCCTTGGGTCCTGCCGCAAAACCGAAGCCTTTATCTGTGGCTTGGTGTGCATGGAATGCCTGTAAAGCAGCTTCATCGGCTGGATGCGTGGGAGTCCATCGTTCCGAGCCGTCGTAAGTCAGAACTGTGTAGAGAGGTGTGCAGAGCGCTGCACAAAAACGTTCTAGCCAAGGCTCCGCAACAAGATCAAAGAACGCTGCGGCGGTCAGCAAGTCCGCGGGTTGCTCTAAGATGAGTTCGATATTCTTTGATAAGTCGGTACACAGAAAGTCGACCTGAATATGTTTGCCATTTTTATGGAGATGCATCGCAGCGTCAGAGCCGGTCTCTGACTTGTCTGCCCATTGACCTAGGGCGGCGCGAGCTGCTTCGATTAGTTTTGGATCGTAGTCAATGAGCGTCCAGTGTTGATCACCGTCTAGGTGCGGCGCAAGTCCACGCAGATTTGAACCGGTGCCAGAGCCGAGATCAATGATGCGAAGCGGCTCACTGCTATTAGAGCGAGTATTTTGCAAGACTTGATTGAGCTGTTGACGTAATGCTTGATTACGTGACCGATGGTCTGCTGGCTCGCGCAGCGCTAACCATTGTGAAGAAAATTCGCTCATACAGGACTCTTTGATTTGTTTTCGTTAAATTGTGCGTTGACGATGTCGGTAAAACGACCTTGACGCGCGTATAGCGCATCAAACGATCCGCTCTCCACGACACGTCCACCTTCCATCACTAGAATCATATCGGCGTGCCGAATGGTACTCAGTCGATGTGCAATGACGAGTGTGGTGCGATTGCGGGTTACTTCCTCGAGCGCTTTCATGAGCTTGAGTTCCGTCGTCCCATCCAAAGCGCTCGTAGCTTCATCGAGTATCAGGATGGGCGGATCCTTGAGAATGACGCGTGCGATCGATAAGCGTTGACGTTCACCTCCTGATAGGGCGCGCCCTCGTTCGCCGATGATGGTCTCTAAGCCCTTCGGCTGGCGCTCGACGAACTCAAGCGCTTGCGCACGCGCACAGGCTTCGAGCATTTGTGCCTCGGTGGCGTGCGGGCGACCGATTCGTAAGTTCTCGGCGATGGAGCGATTAAACAGAAGAGGTTCTTGAAAAACAACACCGATATTTCTGCGTAGCGCTGTAAGCTGGTAATGCCGAATATCTTCACCATCGACCCTAATCACACCAGACTGCGGATCGAATGCGCGATAAAGCAGACTTAACGCTGTTGTTTTGCCGGCTCCTGAGGCGCCCACCAACGCGATCGTTTGGCCAGGTTGGATGGTGAAACTTAATTCGTCGATCGCAGTGCGCTTACCGTCATAAGAAAACGACACATCGTCAAAATCGATCTTGCCAGTTAAGCGACCTGGGTCAACTGCGTCCGCCGTGTCGCGTATTTGTGGATGCGTATCCAACACGTCAAAAAACTCGCGCAACTTGGGTGCGTCCATCGCAAGTTTGTTCACAAAGGATACGACTTGCTCCAATTTGCCGATGATTAATCCTGCAAAAGCGATGAAGGTAACAATTTCACCGACGCTAATCAGGTCTTGCGTAAACAGCCAAGCACCAAGGACCACAATACACAGGATTGTCAGTGTGGTCGCCGAGCGCGTTAACACCGTCATGACGGCCCACCACGATAGTACGGGAAGTTGAGCACTTAATACCCGTTGACTAATTCCTTTGAGACTATCGACTTCATACTGGACGCGCGCAAAACTCTGTACTAACGCCACATTTCCCAACGTGTCTGATGCGCGCTCTGCTAAATCAGAGTGATGTGATTCAACTTGTTGTTGTAGAGCTTGTGTACGGTTGAGTATGAAATGCGTGAAGATTGCGAACATGACGCACAGCACGATCAGTACCC
>JACCDO010940279.1_pt1 | contig 68651 bp, 58 predicted proteins | sample 7446101 | NCBI WGS metagenome assembly JACCDO01 (sample SAMN15323440, study PRJNA562643) | freshwater metagenome | isolation source: river surface water | place: USA:Blue River Watershed | collected 2017-08-16 | reverse complement strand
CTCCTTGCTTGAGCAAAATCGCAGCCTCAGGAACTGACAGACTCATCAATGCATCACGACCCTGTCGCGTCATCTGCTTTGCACGGGCTTCGTGTACAGGATCATCGGGTGGCGCAAATGGAATCTTACCGATAAGCACCATCGAGAAGGCCTGCCCGGGAACATCAACACCTTCCCAGAATGAGTGACTCCCAATTAATACTGCCTTGCCATGGGTGCGGAATCGATCAATTAATTGATGCCGTGGCGCTTCACCCTGAACGAGCACCATCCGATCGGTGTGCTCTTGCGCCCAGCGCTGAAACCACTGCTGGGCTAAGTTCACCGCGCGATGAGATGTGCACAACACGAAGAGACCGCCGGGGCATTTGGCGATGAGGGCCTGAATCTCACCCTGCGCCAATAGCCGTGTCATGAGATCCGAGGCCTTCGGGTCTGGGCTCTGCTCCGGAACCAAGAGCAGTCCTTGGGTCTGAAAATCAAAGGGGCTCTGTGCAACCAGTGTTTCAGCGGACTCTAGACCAAGTCGCTCTTGAAAATGCTGAAATCGACCACCGACCGCGAGTGTTGCTGAGACGAACACCCAGGCGCGCGGCCGCTTGGCCATCTCATGTCGAAAACGATCGCTGATGTCATACGGTGTGACATGCAGCACCAAGGAATAGCGATTCACTTCAATCCATCGCACCGCTGGTTCATCGCTGGCGTCTCGCGCAAAGAGCATCAAACGAGCGATCAGATCCTCTGTTCTCGCCAACGCCTGGGCGAGTTCAAGGTGACGCTCCGCATTGATCTCCAACGCCGCCCGCACATCCCCTAATCGGTCCGCTGCACGTTGTAACTGTTCCTTCCAGCGCCCCTGATCAGAGGCACTCAGCGACTCCCAGGCTATTCGTCGATCCATCGCAGGCTGACTGGGAACCAACAGTCGAATCTCTGCTGCAGCCGTCTCCATCTGTCCACAGAGTTCCGGCCAGGCGGCCCCATCGCGCGCATGGGTGAGGCCACAGGCCAGCAGATCCCGCGCAAGATGACTGAGCGACTGTGTCGAAACGGACTGACCAAAGAACCCTGTGGCGATATCCGGAAGTGCGTGCGCCTCGTCAATCACCACGTGATTCACCGTGGGCAATAGCTCTCCAAATCCCTCGTCGCGAAGGGCCATATCGGCGCATAGCAAATGATGGTTCACAACCAACAGGTCCGCGTCGGCAGCGCGCTGTCGCGCGGCCATGACGTGGCAGTCCGCCAGTCGAGGGCATTGCTGCCCCAGGCAGTTTTCGCGCGTCGATGTTGCGCTCGCCCAGACCGGGGACGACTCTGGAACCGCATCGCACTCGGCGATATCTCCGTGCTTTGTGGTGGCAGCGAATCGGACGATTTCGCGAAATGCCGCGATATCCTCGCGACGATGGAAGCGCCCTTCTACCTGATGCTGTTCAAGTCGATAGAGACAGAGATAGTTACTACGCCCTTTTAATATCGCCGTCTGAATCGAGACTCCCAAAGCGGCTTTAACCTTCGGCAGGTCGCGGGCGTAGAGCTGGTCTTGCAGGTGACGCGTCGCGGTGGAAATGACAGTCTTGCCCGCATGAAGCAGCAATGGCACGAGGTAGGCAAAGGTCTTACCAACACCAGTGCCCGCCTCCGCCACGAGGCAGCCAGATGTATCAAGTGTCTGAGCAATTGCCTGAGCAAGTGCAACCTGCCCCGGTCGCTCACGATAGCCTGGTGCAGCATGACGCAACGGGCCCTGCGGCCCGAAGAGCGCGAGAAGCTCCGGGTCAGGCAGGGACATCCGGAGAGAGCTGACTCTGAAGCTGTGCGATCGTGTCCTTTAACTGGAGCTTGCGTTTCTTGAGCCGACGAATCTGAAGCTCGTCACGCACACCCTCTGTCTCCAGCGACCTGATGAGGTTATCCAACTCACGATGTTCCGCCTCCAGCTCAAGAATGCGCAGCGCCACAGTTCGAACAGATGACAAGAACTGCATCAGGACTGTCCTCGCTCTGCAATCCGCTTCTGACGCGCGCGATCTCGCAGAATCGCATCGATATCGCGTAACCCTTGTAAAGCCTCTTCACGGCGTAGATCGAATTGACGCATCTGCTCTAAGTGCTCCTGACGAATCTGATCCATACAACGCGCTGAAAAAAACTTTTTGAGGCAGTGCGCTTCCCGTTGTGCCAGGTCGACCTGAAAGGTACGGCGCGCACGATCAATCTCAGACAGCTGCTGCTGAAATGCAGGACGACGCGCCTGAAGGGCGTCGTCCGGCTCGCTTGCTGACGGGGCTTTGGCGGGGCTTGCCTGCACAAGTGCGCCCAGCATGCCTCCGAGCGCAAACAAGAAGATCTTCATTCGTGGGATTATCCCTTGATGGACGAAAAACAACCATCGCCCGATCGACTCATCCGCATCGCTTTGGCCCTAGAACCGGCTATCACCCGGGCGTCTGCCGCAATTTTGGCGGTCTATGACCGGGTCGACCTGGGCGTACAGACCAAATCGGACCTCTCCCCGGTCACAGACGCCGATCTGGCGAGTCACAGCATTCTGGCGGGAGCCCTGGCGGCACTGACGCCGTCATGGCCGCTCGTGTCGGAAGAAGATAGTGAATCGCACGAGCAGCCGCCTCAAGCGGAGACTTACTGGCTATTAGATCCATTGGATGGCACCAAAGAGTTCATTGCAAGAACCGGGGAATTCAGCATCAGCCTTGGACTTGTCAGTCAGCACCGGGCGATCTTCGGACTACTCTATGGGCCAACGGAAGGCTGGCTCTATCGCGGTGGCCTGGGAATTCCTGCGCAGCGCCGACAGCTGAAAGACGCCACTAGCCCTTGGGAATCGATTGCTGCCCGCTCTCGACCTGCTGATGGCGGGGTGCTCGTCTCCAGCCGTCGGAGTAATCCACGACTCGAGGGTGAGCGCATCCACCGCCACGATCTCCTAGGATCGGCACTGAAATTTAGCCGGGTCGCCGAGGGCGGCGCGGATCTCTACATTCGACGCGGACCGACCATGGAATGGGACACCTGCGCCGGTCAGGCAATCCTCGAAGCCGCGGGAGGTTCGGTGCTGACATTGGACGGTCAGCCGCTACGCTATGGAAAGCCAGAGCGCTTGAATCATGGATTTATTGCGCGTGGAAGGCCGTCTGAGACGGACGAGCAGGCGCCGTAAGGTACTCCTTCGACTGCATCTCCACCAGTCGACTCACCGTACGGTGAAATTCATTGGCCAGAACGCCCACGGTGTAGAGCGCCTCCGGCACGGTCTCGGCTGAAATAATGAGTTTGACCTTGTGGTCGTACAGCACATCAACCAGCCATGTAAACCGACGGGCCTCGGATGCCATCCCCGCTGACATCGCCGGGACGCCAGACAGAAACACACAGTCAAACTGATTGGCCAGTTCAAGGTAGTCGTTTTGCGACCGTGGCCCACCACAGAGTGTCGGAAAGTCAAACCAGATGACTCGCCCAGCGCGACGAATCGCGCGGATCTCCCGTGCTTCAATCTGCAACACCGGGCTTTCATCGGGATGCCCTTGCGTCATCTGAGCAAAACTCTTGGTCATCTCTTGGTCCGTCTGCTCATTCAGGGGCGATAGGTATGCCCTGACCTGTGCCTGGCTCATCTGACGATAGTCACGTCCGCCATCGACCTCAACGATATCGAGTTGATCTTTGAGCAACGCAATTGCCGGAAGTACCCGGTCACGATGCAGACCATCGGGATAAAGTCCGTCAGGATGATAGTTAGACGTCATGATGAATCCCACGCGACTCTTAAAGAGCGCGCGCAGCAGTCGCTCTAGGATCATCGCATCTGCAATATCAGAGACATGAAACTCATCAAAACAGATCAGCCGGTAACGTCGCGCCACCCGTTGGGCGACTTCATCCAAGGGATCCTCAACGCCCCGTAACTCGTGCATCTCACGATGGGTCGCTCGCATGAACTCATGAAAGTGGAGTCGAACCTTTCGCTCCAGCGGGACATGCTTGAAAAAACAGTCCATTAGCAGCGTCTTCCCTCGGCCCACCCCGCCCCACAGGTAAACCCCCCGCGGGAGATTGGGCTTTGAGATCATTTTCTTGAGCGTACCACCGCGCTTTGCTTTGTAGTCTTCCCACTCGGCAGCGCACTGCTCAAGCCGTTCCGCCGCGCGAAGCTGCGCGGCGTCAGCATGAAATCCTCTTGCCCTCAGTTGATCCTGATAGGCCTCTACAATCGAGAGACGAGCAGGTCTCACATGTTCAGGGCGCGCTTATAAATCGCAAGCGACGCCTCACGCATGGCTTCAGAGAGTGAGGGATGGGGGTGGCAGATACGTCCAATATCCTCGGCAGACGCCTTAAACTCCATCGCAACCGCGGCCTCGGCAATCAGGTCAGATGCCGCCATGCCAATGATGTGGACACCAAGAATCTGTTCGGTCTCTTCATCCGCAAGCACTTTGACAAAGCCATCCGGCGAGTCCATCCCCAAGGCCCGACCATTGGCCGCAAACGGGAACTGACCACTCTTGTACTTGCGCCCTTCTGCTACGAGCTGCTGCTCAGTGCGCCCAACCCAGGCAATCTCGGGAGAGGTATAGATGACCCAAGGGATGCAGTCGTAGTCGATGTGCGGTTTTTGACCGGCAATGATCTCTGCGACCATGACACCCTCGTCTTCTCCCTTGTGGGCCAGCATAGGACCGCGGACCACGTCTCCCACGGCATAGATACCAGGGACGGCAGTCGCACAGTGATCATTAACGGGAATAAATCCGCGCTCGTCCGTCGCGAGACCCACCTGATCAAGCGCCAACCCTTCTGTATTCGGCACACGTCCAATCGACACGATCAAACGGTCAACATCAAGCGTCTTAGCAGCGCCATCTGCCTCGGTGTAGGCAAGCTTTACGCCCTTTGCAGAGGGCTTGATATCGCCAATTTTGACCCCAAGGTGGATGTCCAGACCTTGATTGGAGAACAGCTTAAAGGCCTCCTTCGAAACGGCATCATCACAGGCCGCCAGAAACGTCGGAAGCGCCTCCAGCACGGTGACCTCTGAGCCGAGTCGACGCCACACCGAGCCGAGCTCGAGACCAATAACGCCTGCCCCGATCACGCCAAGCTTTGCAGGCACCGAATCGAATGCCAGTGCGCCTTCGTTGTCACAGACGATCTTGTTATCGACCTTGAGCCCCGGAAGATGACGCGCCTTCGATCCCGTGGCAATGATCACGTGTTTGGCGACAACCGTCTCGGGCGCATCCCCAACCACATCGATCAGGAAACCCGCATCGTTACGACCACTGAACTGACCGTGACCCTTTAGCCAGGTGATCTTGTTCTTGCGAAACAAGAACTCAATTCCCTTGCTCATCTTGGAGACGATGCCCTCTTTCCGTTTGAGCATCTTTTTGATGTCCATGCTGGCACCTTTCACGGTAATGCCATGGACATCTGCATGATGTTGGATCTTTTCGAACTCTTCGCTCGAGGCTAGCAAGGCCTTTGACGGAATACAGCCAACGTTAAGACAGGTGCCCCCCAGGGCCATCTCCCCATTGGGGTTGCGCCACTTCTCTACGCAGGCGGTCTTCAGACCAAGCTGCGCCGCCCGCACGGCCGCGATGTAGCCCGCAGGACCAGAACCAATAACAACGACGTCATATGACTGAGCCATGGATCGTGCCTCCCTTTAGACTTCGAGTAGAAGACGCGACGGATCCTCGAGCGCTTCCTTCATGGTCACCAGACCCAGTACCGCCTCACGACCGTCAATGATCCGGTGGTCATACGACATGGCAAGATAGTTCATCGGCCGAACGACTACCTGACCGTTCTCCACAACGGCACGATCCTTGGTGGCATGAATCCCCAGAATCGCAGACTGTGGGGGGTTGATGATCGGTGTGGACAACATCGAGCCAAAGACCCCACCATTCGAAATCGAGAAGGTACCGCCGGTCAGTTCTTCAATCGAGATCTTTCCATCGCGCGCCTTCACACCGTATTCGGCAATCTTCTTTTCAATATCAGCAAACGTCATCTGATCGACATTGCGCAGAATCGGCACCACCAGGCCACGTGGCGAGCCCACTGCGATACCGATGTCAAAGTAACCGTGATAGACGATGTCGTTGCCATCGACCGATGCGTTAAGGACAGGGTACTTTTTCAATGCGGCGACTGCGGCCTTCACAAAGAACGACATAAAGCCTAGCTTGACGCCATGTTCTTTCTCAAAGCGCTCGCCATATTGCTTGCGCATGGCCATCAGCGGTGCCATGTTCACTTCGTTGAAGGTGGTAAGAATCGCGTTCGTTGCCTGAGACTGCAGTAGTCGTTCGGCAATACGGGCCCGCAGACGGCTCATCGGTACCCGCTGCTCGGGACGTCCGTCAAGCTGCGCCTCGGGACCGAAGGCAATCGCGGGCTGAGGTAAGCCAGCCGACACCGCGACCGCGGGTAGCGCAGCGCCCGTCGGCGCCGCAGCGGGCCCCGCTTTTTGTGCAGCGAGTACATCCGCTTTGGTGATACGACCGTCCTTACCAGAACCGGCACTCGGAACAACCCCCGTCTCTGCCATCAGCTTTGCGGCAGACGGCATCGCGATTGCGGATCCGGGTTTTGCGGCGGCAATGGGTGCGGCGGGGGTTGGGGCTGCGGGCACTGGGGCCGCGACGGGGGTGGCGGCCTTCGCAGGCGCAGCCGAAGCCACGGAGGCTTTCGCGTCGGTGTCGATCTTTGCGATCACCTCGTTGGAGACCACCATGCCACCATCGGCCTTGATGATCTCGGTCAGGACACCGGCAGACGGTGCAGGCACTTCGAGTACGACTTTATCCGTCTCGATCTCAATCAGAATCTCGTCGGCTGCAACTGATTCGCCAACCTTCTTTTTCCACTGCAGCAGGGTCGCTTCGGCGACAGACTCAGATAGCTGAGGAACTTTTACGTCATGAATTGCCATGTTGGTCTCTTCTCTTCTATAGGGTCGTTATTTGGTATGGACAAAGCCTTTGACTTTGCCGAAGGCGGTGTCGACCAGCTCCTTGAGCTGCGCAATATGCTTTTCGAGATAGCCCACGGCAGGAGACGCGGATGCGGGACGTCCTGCATACGCAAGCTTCTGACCCGGTAGCATGTTCTCGAGCAAATTGTGCTGGATCTGGAACCAGTAGCCCTGATTCTGCGGTTCATCTTGAACCCAGATCACCTCGGTCGCAGCCGCATACTTCTTTATCTCAGTGGCGAATGCCTTGTGCGGGAACGGATAGAGCTGCTCCACACGAATGATGGCGACATCACTCGCCTTGCGCTCACGCCGCGCATTCACCAGTTCGTAATAGACCTTTCCGGAACAGGCCAGTACGCGCTTGACCTTCTTCGCATCAATCGCCTTGTCAACCTCCCCAATCACCGTCTGGAAAGAACCCTTGGTGAGGGTTTCGAGCGGCGAGCCTGCGTCTTTATTACGCAGCAGGGACTTCGGTGACAGCACCACCAGGGGCTTACGGAACGGACGAAGCATCTGACGACGCAAGACATGGAATATCTGCGCAGCAGTCGTCGGCTGGACAACCTGCATATTGAGGTCTGCGCAAAGCTGCAGGAATCGCTCAGGACGCGCAGAGGAGTGCTCCGGGCCCTGACCTTCGTAGCCATGGGGCAGCAACATCACCAGACCAGACTGTCGACCCCACTTCACTTCACCGGACGAGATGAACTGATCGATCACCACCTGGGCGCCGTTCACAAAGTCACCAAACTGGCCTTCCCAGATCACCAGTGAATTCGGCTCTGCAGTGGAATAGCCGTACTCAAATCCGAGCACCGCCTCTTCCGACAGCACCGAGTCAATCACCGTAAAGGGCGCCTGGCCCGAGGCGACGTTCTGGAGCGGAATATACGTGCCTGCGTCCCACTTCTCGCGATTCTGATCATGGAGTACCGCATGCCGGTGAGTAAACGTGCCGCGGCCTGCGTCTTGACCTGTAATGCGAACGGCATAGCCGCTCGCAACGAGCGAGGCATATGCAAGGTGCTCACCCATCCCCCAGTCGAGATTGAGCTCACCACGCCCCATGCTGCGTCGATCGTTGAGCACCTTCTCAACCAATGAGTGAACCTTAAATCCTTCGGGAATCGTGGTGATCCGTTCAGCGAGACGTTTGATCTCGGTCGCAGGAACAGAGGTATCGGCATCATCAGTCCACTTCTTACCCAGGAATGGGGACCAGTCCACCGCAAACTTGCTCTTGTAATTCGAGAGCACTGGCGAAGACTGGTTCGTGCCGTCTTCCATATCGGCACGGAAGGCCTTGACCATCTCGTCGCCTTCTCCAATCCGAATCACGCCGATCGTCTCGAGTCGATCTGCGTAGAGCTTGCGCGTTCCGGGATGCTGACCAATTACCTTGTACATCAGCGGCTGTGTGAGTGACGGGGTGTCTTGTTCGTTGTGGCCAAGCTTACGGAAGCAGACGATATCGACGACAACGTCCTTTCCGAAGGCCATGCGATAGTCCACAGCAATCTGCGTGGCAAGCACCACCGCCTCCGGGTCATCACCGTTCACGTGGAGCACGGGTGCTTCGATCATCTTCACCACGTCAGAGCAATAGCTCGTCGACCGTGTGTCCCGAGGATCTGACGTGGTAAATCCAATCTGATTGTTAATCACGAGGTGTACCGTTCCACCGGTGCCATAGCCTCGAGTCATCGCGAGGTTCAAGGTCTCCATCACCACGCCCTGACCAGCAAACGCGGCATCGCCGTGCACCAAAATCGGCAGTACTTGAGTCCCTTTCTCATCGCCACGTCGATCCTGACGTGCACGAACGGACCCTTCGACCACGGGGTTCACGATCTCAAGGTGAGACGGGTTAAACGCGAGTGACAGGTGAACCGGACCGCCGGGCGTCGAGATATCACTCGAAAATCCCTGGTGATATTTCACGTCGCCTGCGGGCAGGTCATCGGCATGATGACCTTCAAACTCCGAAAAAAGCTCTTTGGGGACTTTTCCAAGCGTATTGACCAGCACGTTTAGACGGCCTCGATGGGCCATACCGATCACAATCTCCTCAACGCCTTGCTCGCCAGCACGTTGAATGATCTCGTCCATTGAGGCAATAAACGACTCGCCCCCTTCTAGTGAGAAACGCTTTTGGCCAACATATTTGGTGTGCAGGAACCGCTCAAGGCCCTCCGCCGCAGTGAGTTTGGAGAGAATTCGCTTTTTCTTCTCGGGCGCAAACTGAGGCGTGGAGCGAATGCTCTCCAGTCGCTGCTGGAACCAACGCTTCTCAGCGGGATCCGAGATGTACATGTATTCGGCGCCAATCGTGCCGCAGTAAGTGTCGCGAAGCCCCTTGATCATTTCGCGCAGGGTCATCTGCTCCTGGCCGAAATACAGATTGTCGGCACGGAAGGTCGTGTCGAGATCGGCCTCCGTTAGGTCATAAAAACCAGGTTCAAGCTCTGGGATCGCAGGACGCTCTTGACGCTTCAGTGGATCAAGATCCGCCCATCGGGCCCCTAAGAATCGGTAGGCCGCAATGATGGACTGGACATGGACTTGTTTGCGCGCAATCGAAAGGTCTCGCTCAGCGACCCGCGGTAAGAAAGCGTTCGCTTTCGCGCGCTGGGCGAACGATTCCACAATCGGCGCGTGGGCAATATCTCGGCTTGATTCGGAGCCATCGGTCGCCGGCAGAATCTGAAGCTGATCAAAGTAGCTTCGCCATTTATCGGGAACGGAGCCAGGATTGTCGAGATAAGACTCGTAGAGTTCTTCGACATACGGCGCATTGGCGCCAAAAAGATACGAGTTGAGCTGATAGCTCTTCATCATGATGCTTCACCCTTCTAGGCCTTTGGCCTGAAATGATGCAGGTTTAACCTTCCGCGACACGGCCTCACCGGTTAGCGGATTGCGAAGGCGCCCCAACCGAGGAACGCCGCTGGCAGGTTAACACTGCCCCTCCCCGAAACGCAAACACTTCTTCAACAAAAAGGGGCCACGAATGGCCCCTTTCCTAGCTACCCCCGCTGTGCCAACGGCTTCACAGACCGGGTTTGTGACCCCACAAACAACTGGCGGGGACGTCCAATCTTGTACTCCGCATCGGTGATCATCTCCTTCCACTGGCTGATCCAGCCAATCGTCCGGGCCAACGCGAAAATACAGGTGAATCCATCCGCCGGAATCCCGAGCGCCCGCTGAACAATGCCCGAGTAGAAGTCCACATTCGGGTAGAGCTTCCGAGAGACAAAGTAATCATCTTCTAGCGCGATCTTCTCGAGTGCCATGGCCAGCTTAAAGATGGGGTCGTTCTCGAGACCCAGCTCGCCCAAGACCTCTTTACAGGTCTCCTGCATCAGCTTGGCGCGCGGATCAAAGTTCTTGTAGACACGATGGCCAAAGCCCATCAGTCGTACCCCTGAGTTCTTGTCTTTCACCTTCTCCATGAACTCACCGACCTTGGCGACACCGCCGTTGGCATTGAGTTCCTCGAGCATGGTCAGACAGGCCTCGTTCGCACCCCCGTGAGCAGGGCCCCAAAGGCAGGCGATTCCTGAGGAGATCGCCGCGAACGGCGACGTTCCCGAAGAGCCGCAAAGACGCACGGTCGATGTGGACGCGTTCTGTTCATGGTCGGCATGCAGGATGAAGATACGGTCCATTGCGCGAACCAAGACGTCATTGAGCTTGTAGTTCTCGCAAGGCGTTGCAAACATCATTCGCATGAAGTTTGCCGTGTAGGAGAGATCGTTCTGCGGATAGATGATTGGCTGACCGATGCTGTATTTGTAGGACAGTGCGACCAGGGTCGGCATCTTTGCAATCAGTCGAATAGCGGAAATATCCTGCTGCTCCGCCGAATTAATATCCATACTGTCTGGGTAGAACGCCGACATCGCCCCGATCATTCCGGTGAGAATCGCCATGGGATGCGCATCGCGTCGAAAGCCCCGTAGGAAAAACTGCATCTGCTCATGCACCATCGTGTGATGCATCACCAGGTCCTCGAACTCGGCTTTCTGCGCAGGCGTGGGCAGTTCGCCGTAATACAGCAGATAGCAGACCTCGAGAAAGTCGCAGTGCACGGCTAATTCCTGGATGGGATAGCCACGATAGAGCAGCTCGCCCTTATCGCCATCGATGTAGGTGATGGTGGACTGGCAAGAGGCCGTCGAGAGAAATCCGGGATCGTAGGTGAACTTGCCCGTCGCACCGTACAGCTTACGAATATCAATGACATCCGGTCCTACCGATCCTTTGAGAATCGGCAGATCGATGGAAGGCGTTCCATCGGTAAAGGAGATCGTGGCTTTCTGATCAGTCGACATCATCTTTCCTTTCGGGCGAAGGGGGTTCTGTTTGTAAAGTTATGCGGTACGAATTTTCATCAACACTGCGTGAACATCGGGCTGGTCAAGCGGCCCGTCGGGCTCTTCTCTGCCAACCAACAAATCAAGAAGATCGTTATCCGTCAGATCGAGGAGCCTCCCCAGCCCGTTGTGATCCTCGACCGTCAGGCGACCTTCCCACTTCTCAAAAAAATGATTCAGCAACAAGTCGTTTTCAAGCAGACCCCGTCGCGCCCGCCACCGAAGACGACGAACCAAGTCCTCTGGCGCCAGATCCCCCGCAGCCGATGCCGACGGACTCGCAACCGCAAAAGGATCTGGGGTCATGACAGTCATAGAAACGCCGCTAGACCGTTCTGCGGACCATCAGCTCTTTAATCTTGCCGATTGCCTTCGTGGGGTTCAGTCCCTTCGGGCAGACATCCACGCAGTTCATGATCGTGTGGCAACGGAATAGACGATAGGGATCTTCTAGGTTATCGAGTCGCTCACTCGTTGCCTGATCCCGGCTATCGGCAATGAATCGATAAGCCTGCAATAGACCGGCCGGACCCACAAACTTATCGGGATTCCACCAGAACGACGGGCAGCTTGTCGAGCAGCAGGCGCACAGAATGCACTCGTAGAGGCCGTCAAGCTCCTCACGCTCTTCTGGGGACTGCAGACGCTCCTTCTCAGGAGGTGGCGTGTCGTTAATCAGGAAGGGCTTGATCGAGTGGTACTGCTTAAAGAACTGCGTCATGTCGACGATCAGATCCCGCACCACCGGAAGTCCGGGTAACGGTCGCAGCACGATGGGCTCTTTCAGATCGCGAAGGTTGGTGATACAGGCCAGACCGTTCTTACCGTTGATGTTCATCGCGTCTGAGCCACAGACGCCCTCACGGCATGAGCGACGGAATGACAATGAGTCGTCTGCATCACTCTTAATTCGCATGAGCGCATCAAGGAGCATCTTGTCCGTCTCCTTGAGCTCAACGGTCAGATCCTGCATGTAGGGCTTTGCGTCCTTGTCAGGATCGTAGCGATAGATCGAAAAACGTACGCTGCGTGATGCCATGATCAGAAGGTCCTCTTTTTGGGTACAAACGATTCAACGGTCATTGGTTTGAGATTCACTGGCTTGTAGTCCAGGCGGTTGCCTTCGGAATACCAGAGGCTGTGGCGCATCCAGTTCGTATCATCGCGCTCAGGGAAGTCACGGTGCGCGTGCGCCCCACGACTCTCGTTGCGTGCCTCGGCCGACACAATCGTGGCCTTTGCAGTCTCGATCAGGTTGTCGAGCTCTAACGCCTCGACGCGAGCCGTATTAAAGACCTTGGACTTGTCCGCCACATGGACATTCTTCACACGTTCACCGATCTCCATGATCTTCTGCACGCCCTCTTTGAGCAGATCGCTGGTTCGGAAGACGCCGCAATAGTGCTGCATAGCATCGCGGATACTCTGTGCGACATCTTGCACACGCTCCCCTTTGCTTGAGCCATCGATCTTCGCGACACGTGACAGGGCAAGGTCTGCCGCATCCGCAGGCAGTGACTTGTGGCCCTGTCCACCAAACTTCTGCGACACGATGTGGTTACCGGCAGCGCGGCCAAAGACCACCAGATCGAGCAGTGAGTTTGTTCCAAGACGGTTTGCCCCGTGCACTGAGACACAGGCACACTCGCCAATCGCATAGAGACCGTTGACAATAGCGTTCGGATTGCCATTCTTCGGTGCAACGACCTGGCCGTAGACGTTAGTCGGAATACCGCCCATCTGGTAGTGAATCGTCGGCACCACAGGAATCGGTTCCTTGATCGGATCCACGTTTGCAAACTTAATCGCGATCTCGCGAATGGACGGCAGCTTTTTCAGAATCTTGTCAGCACCGAGGTGATCGAGCTTGAGCAGCACATGGTCCTTGTTTGGACCACAGCCGCGACCCTCTTTAATCTCCTGGTCCATCGAGCGAGACACAAAATCACGAGGGGCTAGATCCTTAAGCGTCGGTGCATAGCGCTCCATGAAACGCTCGCCATTGCTATTGAGCAGGATGCCGCCTTCTCCGCGAACCCCCTCTGTAATCAACACGCCAGCGCCTGCGACGCCCGTCGGGTGGAACTGCCAGAACTCCATGTCCTCCAGCGGAATTCCTGCGCGGGCGGCCATCCCCATTCCATCGCCTGTATTGATAAAGGCATTGGTGGACGCCGCCCAGATCCGTCCAGCGCCACCCGTTGCAAAGACGGTGACCTTTGCCTCAAGGATCATGATCTCGCCCGTTTCCATCTCCAAGGCGACAACGCCGACGCAGTCTCCGTCCGCATCACGAATAATGTCCAGGGCCATCCACTCCACAAAGAACTGCGTGCGCGCACGGACGTTGCGCTGATAGAGCGTGTGTAACAAGGCGTGGCCTGTGCGGTCCGCGGCAGCACAGGCACGCTGCACAGGCTTTTCACCTAAGTTCGCGGTATGGCCTCCGAAGGGCCGCTGATAGATCGTGCCATCTGGGTTTCGGTCGAAGGGCATGCCGAAATGTTCCAGCTCATAGACAACCTTCGGTGCCTCGCGGCACATGAACTCAATGGCATCTTGGTCACCGAGATAGTCCGACCCCTTCACGGTGTCGAACATGTGCCAGTACCAGTTGTCATCACTCATGTTGCCGAGCGACGCCCCAATGCCGCCCTGCGCGGCAACCGTATGGGATCGCGTGGGAAATACCTTTGACAGCACAGCAACGTTAAGCCCTGCTTCGGCAAGCTGAAGCGAGCAACGCATCCCAGCGCCACCCGCACCCACAATGACCGCATCAAACTTTCGACGCGGAAGACTGCTCGTTTGATTCGACAGCGTGTGCGCCACGGTTACACCCTCCAGAGAATTTCAATCGCCCAAACCCCGCAGCCGATCAGCCAAAGAATCGTGAAGATCTGAAGCGCAAGACGAACACCAACCGGTTTGACATAGTCCATCCAAATATCGCGAACACCAACCCAGGCGTGGTAGATCAAAGCGAGTACCGCTAATAGCGTCAGCACCTTCATCCAGGTATTGGCAAAAAGCCCGGCCCATCCGCCGTAGCCGGGCTCCGAGACCACTAGCGCACTGATGAAAAGCACGAGTGCATAGACCCCAATCACCACTGCAGTCACCCGCTGGGCAAGCCAGTCACGCAGTCCGTAATGGGCCCCGACAACAAGACGCTTCGGTCCGATGGAAGAAGAACTCATGGTTTAGATCACTCCGAAAATTTTGAGCCAGGCAATAAAAGACAGCGCGAGACCACCGACCAAAACGCCGACACCCCAGGCGGCCGCGTTTTCTTTCGTCAGACCGATATGTAGATCGCTGACAAGGTGACGAATACCTGCAAGCAGATGGTGAAAGAACGCCCAGACCAGACCACAGAGAACGATCTTCATCAACGGAGATGACACCACTTCCATCAGCTCCGCATAGCTAAGCTCTGATGTCAGACTTCGATCAAAAATCCAGAGCAAGACAGGGAGCAGCAAAAACATGCTCAGTCCACTCACTCGGTGAAGAATCGACATGATGCCGGCGGCGGGCAGTCGATATTGGAGAATCTGTGAAATATGGATGTTGCGAAACTGCGGACGCGACTTTTTCGCGAAATCGCCCATGAACTTCCCCCTGAGATTTTTTATTTCCCGAATTATAAGAGTGCTTTTTGACACGGACTAGGGTCAACCCTAAACTCTCGTCAACCTAGCGTCATGAACCCACCTACTTAAGGAGATCCCGTGAGCAAGTCCCCGATGCGTGTTGCAGTCACCGGCGCCGCCGGCCAGATTGGATACAGCCTGTTGTTTCGAATCGCCAATGGCGACCTACTGGGCAAGGACCAGCCGGTCATCCTGCAACTCCTGGAAATCCCCGACGAGAAAGCCCAGAAGGCGCTCAAGGGCGTCATGATGGAGATCGACGACTGTGCGTTCCCATTGCTCGCCGGAATGACCGCCCATAGCGATCCGATGACCGCGTTCAAAGATGCCGATATCGCGCTTCTGGTGGGTGCACGCCCCCGCGGACCCGGCATGGAGCGTAAAGACCTACTGTCCGCGAATGCCCAGATTTTCACCGCCCAAGGCAAGGCCTTAAATGCGGTTGCTAAGCGCACGGTCAAGGTACTTGTCGTGGGGAACCCTGCGAACACGAATGCGTATATCGCCATGAAGTCGGCCCCAGACCTGCCGAAGAAGAACTTCACGGCCATGCTTCGTCTGGATCACAACCGAGCACTATCCCAACTCGCAGCAAAGAGCGGCAAGCCCGTCGGCGACATCGAAAAGCTGGTGGTCTGGGGCAACCACAGTCCCACCATGTATCCCGACTACCGTTTTGCGACCGTCGGTGGCCAGAGCCTGAAATCGCTCATTAATGATGATGTCTGGAACAAGGACGTCTTCATCCCGACAGTGGGTAAGCGTGGCGCTGCGATCATCGAAGCCCGTGGCCTCTCGTCGGCTGCCTCGGCCGCCAATGCCGCCATTGACCACATCCGCGACTGGGTGCTGGGCACCAATGGCAAGTGGGTCACCATGGGGATCCCATCTGATGGCGCCTATGACATTCCCGAAGAAATCATCTACGGCTATCCCGTCACCTGCGCCAACGGCGAATACCAGCTGGTGCAGGGGCTGGAAATCGATAGCTTCTCGCGTGAGCGGATGACGCACACGTTGAACGAGCTGCTCGAGGAGCGCGACGGCGTCAAGCACCTACTCGGTTAATCGGGGGCAAGCGACATGGGAGTTTTGCACCCCGACGCCGTTCTCCATCAGGAGGGCGGCGTGTCGTCAATGCCACCTCCTGCATGCGAGCACTACGCAGGAGATGAAAAGAAGCTCAGGAAGGCCCTGGCGCTACAGGACGAAACGCGCGGGGCGTTCGATGTCACAGCCGATATGGAAGATGGCGCACCGTCTGGCGCCGAAGCGGAGACCGCCGCCCTGCTCTCCGGCATTCTGTCAGAGCCGCGCAAGGAAACACGCCGTGTAGGGGCACGGGTCCATCCCGTGGACCACCCCGCCTTTCGACAAGACGTTGCCACGCTGATCGGCGCAAAGCCCGCGGGCCTGGCTTACATCACGGTTCCAAAGATCGCTGGTCTGTCCCAGTTTCAGGAGGCGGTCGAATGGATCGACGCCCAGTCACAAAAGGCTGGGCTTCAGAACCCGATTCCCCTTCAGATCATGTTCGAAGACGAGGCCGGATTACACGACGTCTTCACCATCGCCGCCCATCCTCAGGTACAGTTTCTCGCCTTCGGCCAGATGGACTTCACCAGCAGTCATCGAGGCGCGATTCCAGTCTCGGCCATGAAGAGTCCCGGCCAGTTTGACCACCCGTTGCTTCGCCGGGCAAAGCTCGAGATCAGTGCGGCGGCGCACGCCCACGGTAAGATCCCCACGCACAACCCAACCACGGACTTTGGGTCGCCGACCCAGGCTTTGGACGACGCGGGGCGGGCCAGAAATGAGTTTGGCTTTACGCGGATGTGGAGTATCCATCCGAACCAGATCGGCCAGATCCTGACCGCGTTTCAGCCGACCGAACAGGAGCTCGAGGATGCCGGGCGGATCCTATTAGCGGCCCAGGCAGCAAACTGGGGGCCGATTGCCGATCGTGGCCTGCTCCATGATCGCGCAAGCTATCGATACTTCTGGAGCCTATTAAAACGCGCTCAACAGTCGGGTCTGCAAATTCCTGCTGCTGCGCAGACTGCTTTTTTCTAAAATATCACCGTTCAAAACTAAAAAAACGTCATCAGGGAGCTTTACATGCCGCATAACCTTCACAACAGTCTTCAGACATTCACCACCGCCTCTGGAAAGAACGGCCAGTTCTACAGCCTTCCCGCACTCGAGAAAGCCGGCGTTGGCAAGATTTCTCGGCTCCCCGTGTCAATTCGCATCGTGCTGGAGGCGGTCCTTCGCAACTGCGATGGAAAAAAAGTCACCGAGGCCCACGTACAACAGCTCGCAAACTGGGGACCCACCGCAGCGCGTGTCGATGAGATTCCCTTCGTTGTCGCGCGGGTTGTCCTGCAAGACTTCACTGGCGTACCTCTGCTTGCCGACCTGGCTGCCATGCGTAACATCGCCCATGACATGGGCAAGAACCCCAAAGTCATCGAGCCACTCGTGCCCGTGGATCTTGTCGTTGATCATTCCGTGATGATCGACCACTTCGGCAAAAAAGAAGCGCTGGATCTCAACATGAAACTCGAGTTTGAGCGTAATCAAGAGCGCTATCAGTTCATGAAATGGGGAATGCAAGCCTTTGATACCTTCAAAGTGGTTCCCCCAGGGATCGGCATCGTTCACCAGGTGAACCTGGAATATCTCGCCCGCGGTGTGCACACGCGCGATGGCATCTCTTACCCCGACACGCTGGTCGGAACCGATAGCCACACCACCATGATTAACGGTATTGGCGTTGTGGGCTGGGGTGTGGGCGGTATTGAGGCCGAGGCCGGCATGCTGGGGCAGCCGGTGTACTTCCTGACGCCCGACGTTGTTGGGGTGAACCTCACGGGTCAGCTACCAGAGGGCTGTACCGCAACAGACCTGGTACTCACCATCACCGAGATGCTGCGTAAAGAGAAGGTCGTTGGAAAGTTCGTTGAGTTTTATGGTGAAGGCACCGCGTCGCTCTCGCTCCCGGATCGGGCCACCATTGCCAACATGGCGCCTGAGTACGGCGCAACGATGGGCTTTTTCCCGGTCGATGATGTGACGGTCGACTTTATGCGCGCGACCGGTCGCACGCAGGAAGAGGTCGACATGTTCGAGGCCTATTTCAAGGCACAGCAGTTGTTCGGTACGCCCAGACAAGGTCAGATCGACTACACCAAGTCAGTGACGCTGGACCTCTCCACGATTAAACCGTCCCTTGCAGGGCCAAAGCGCCCGCAAGACCGGATCGAGCTGACCAAGATGAAGCAGTCCTTTACGGAACTGTTCAGCAAGCCGGTCGCTGAGAACGGATTTGCACAGCCTGCAGCCGCACTTGCGAAACGCGTCAAAGCCGGGGATGCCGAGATCGGCAGTGGTGATGTGCTGATCGCAGCGATTACCTCGTGTACCAACACCTCCAACCCTGGGGTGCTGCTAGCGGCCGGTCTTCTGGCGAAAAAGGCAGTCGAAAAAGGTCTGCGCGTGCAGCGCCATATCAAGACCTCGCTGGCGCCAGGTAGCCGTGTCGTCACGGAGTATCTGACCAAAGCAGGACTGCTTCCCTATCTTGAGACTCTCGGTTTTTCTGTCGCGGCCTACGGCTGTACGACATGTATCGGTAACGCCGGTGACCTGCGTCCCGAGTTCAACGAGGCAATTGTCAAGGAAGACCTGGTCTGTGCAGCAGTGCTTTCAGGCAATCGAAATTTTGAAGCACGGATTCACCCGAACCTTCGCGCAAACTTCTTGGCATCTCCACCGCTCGTGGTGGCCTATGCCATCGCGGGAACAGTGCTGAAAGATCTCGCTACTGAGCCGGTTGGTCAGGGTAAGGATGGCCCCGTTTATCTGAAGGACATCTGGCCGACGAGCCAAGAGATTGCTGCAGTCATGGGCTACGCACGCGATCCGAACACCTTCCGATCCTTGTACAGCGATCTAACCAAGGACCATCATCTGTGGAACAACATCAAGGGGACGACCGGTCAGGTCTATGACTGGCCCAAGTCGACTTACATCGCGAAGCCCCCCTTCTTTGATGACTTCGCAATGTCTCCGAAAGCGATGACATCAATTCAAGGCGCCCGCGCACTGGCAATCCTCGGGGACTCGATCACCACCGACCATATCTCCCCCGCAGGATCGATTAAAGAAGCATCGCCTGGTGGCAAGTTCCTAAAGGATCATGGCGTGCAGAAGGCAGACTTCAACAGCTACGGCTCTCGCCGAGGCAATCACGAGGTGATGATGCGTGGCACGTTCGCTAACGTTCGCATCAAGAATCTGATGCTGCCACCGAAGTCAGACGGCACCCGCGAAGAAGGCGGTGTCACGCTGTATCAGCCAAGTGGCGAGAAGATGTTTATCTATGATGCTGCAATGGCCTACCAGCAAGCCGGTGTTCCCACAGCAGTCATCGGTGGCGAAGAATACGGCAGTGGTTCATCACGTGACTGGGCCGCTAAAGGCACGCAACTGCTTGGCGTCAAGCTTGTGGTGGCACGCAGCTACGAGCGGATCCATCGCTCTAACCTCGTCGGCATGGGCGTGCTGCCGTTGCAGTTCAAAGGAAGTGACAGCGCCCAAAGCCTCAACCTCGATGGTACGGAGTCCTTCGACGTGGCGATCCCGGATAACCTCCAGCCTCAGCAAGATCTCACGCTGGTGATCACCCGTAAGGATGGTAGCCGTCAGAATGTCACCGTGCTCTGCCGCATCGATACGCCGATCGAAGTCGACTACTACAAGCATGGCGGCATCCTGCCCTACGTTCTTCGTGAGCTAATGGCCGCGTAACACACCCGATGCACACGATCATCTCTCGGACCACGAGCCTTGGGCATCGCCTCGCGATCGCCCTGCTCAGCCTGACGCTGCTGCTACAGGGTCAGGCGGTCTTGGCGATGGCCTGTCATAGCGATCAAGGGACGCAGATCGGGGCTGCCCACACGGATGTTGCCGATAGCGCGCACCACAAAGATCACATGCATGAGCGACATGACCTAAGCGCCGATTCATTGCCAGACATGCCGCTCGACCAACAAGATTGTGCTCATTGCGCAGGCTGCTGTGCGATGAACTACGTCACCTGTACCGATGCCTGTGATGCACCGGCCAGGTTTAAGTCACCTTCTCCATCCGTCTTTACAGGCGCACTTGGGCCCGGCAATGTCCCCGAGGGCCTGCTTCGACCCCCTCGATAGACCCCCTTTTTGTTCTGAGTTGTGGTGCGACTAAATGCGCAGCACCGGAGATGTTTGAACAACAGGAGGTCCTATGCGAGCAACACTCGCTTCAATTTTTGTTTTGTCGGTATGGCTTACACCGATGCTACACGCCTGGGCGCAAGACTCGCACCAGCACTCGCATCAACACTCGCAAGCCGCAGCGTCCACTGCAGCTTCATCGCCGTCAGCATCGAAGGCACTCGTTCCGCCAGTGTCGGATTGGCGCGCCACGATTGACCGGGTACAACGCGCCGGCGGATGGAAGGCCTACCTTCGGGAGGCCCAGCAACCGACCGCATCAGCCCAAACACCCGCCGCGATACTGCGACTCGAAGAGGCCATCCGCCTAACGCTGGAACAACACCCGGATCTGATTCAGCGACTGGTTGGCATCGACCTCGCCGCCCCTGATTGGCGACGATTATCCGCCGAGCAACGGCAGGCACTGGTCACCCGACAACGACTCATCCACGCGGTGAAGACTCAGTTTTACCTTGCCCAAAGCACGCAAGAGTGGGCAGCGATTCAGGCGGAGGTCTACGAGATCAATTCGATTGCGACCGAACTCTCAACACGGATGCGCAAGGCAGGAAACCTCAACGCCCTTCATCTGATCGAAGAGCAGTTAAAGGCTGAATCGGCGCTTCATGCAACGGTACAGGCACACGATCGTGCAGTTCAAGAACAGGAACATCTCCGCCAGATCATGGGATTCGCTGCCAAGTTGCCTGCGTTAGAGAGACCAACCGACGTTCGTCAACACCCGATCGCGACGAATAGCGTACGGACACAACTCGAACAACGACTCAACGAGCTCGCTCAGACTGAACCAGCGCCAGATCTCTTGGCAAGACTCTCGCAAGCCCAACAAGCGTTATCACGCCATGCCATGCGCGCCCAACAGGTCGAGCAGTATCAACACAAGATTCTTCCCTTGAGAAAGCAACTCTTGGATGAGGCCGTGTTGCACTACAACGGCATGATCATCGGTATTTTTGATCTTTTGAAGGAGGCTGAGCATCAGGTCCAGTCAGTCCAGAAATACCTGAACGCCAGCGCAGATCTCCTTCGATCTGAGTCTGAACTTGACCTGGAACTCACGCTGCTCAACGCACACCTTGCACAGATTGGACGCGCACTATGAATCCACCGAACAGACGACAATTTTTGACGGGCGCTGCGGCGGCGAGTGTGACACTTGCCTCGGCAGTAGTGGCCCGCAGTGCCTTGGCCCGACTTCCTGAGCCAGTGATTCAGGATAGCCCGCTCACTCAACCACCATTGGTGCCGCAAAACGGAAGGCCCTACAACCCTGTAGTCACCCTTAATGGATGGACACTGCCCTGGCGGATGAATAACGGCGTGAAGGAATTCCATCTGATTGCTGAGCCGGTCGTTCGTGAAATGGCCCCCGGATTTAAAGCCCACCTGTGGGGCTATAACGGCCAGTCACCCGGCCCGACCATTGAGGTCGTGGAAGGCGATAAGGTTCGCATCTTTGTGACGAATCGACTGCCAGAGCACACCTCGATTCATTGGCATGGGCAACGCCTGCCGAATGGCATGGATGGCGTCACGGGTCTGAATCAGCCCGGTATTCAGCCGGGTAAGACCTTTGTGTACGAGTTCGTTGCGCGACGTCCGGGCACCTTCATGTACCACCCACACGCTGACGAGATGACACAAATGGCCATGGGCATGATGGGATTTTGGGTCACTCATCCGAAGGGACGCCACCCGCTGATCGACCCGGTCGACCGAGACTTCTGCTTCTTGTTGAACGCCTATGATATTGACCCCGGAAGCTACACCCCCAAGATCATGACCATGCTCGACTTCAATATATGGTCATGGAACAGCCGCGTGTTTCCCGGGATTGATTCGCTGAATGTACGACTCAATGACCGTGTGCGGCTCCGAATTGGCAACTTGACCATGACGAACCACCCGATTCATCTTCATGGTCATGAGTTTATGGTGACGGGAACCGACGGGGGGCCCACACCGAAGAGCACGCGTCGCTATGAGGTCACCCAGGATATTGCAGTGGGTCAGATGCGTCAGCTCGACTTCGTTGCTGACGAAGAAGGTGACTGGGCGTTCCATTGTCACAAGTCTCATCACACCATGAACGCAATGGGACACAAGGTTCCTACGCTGATCGGCGTGGATCACACGGGACTCGCAAAGCGGATTAGCCGATTGATCCCTGACTACATGGTCATGGGCGAGCGCGGGATGGCCGACATGGCCGAAATGGAAATGCCGTTGCCCGAAAACACCATTCCGATGATGACGGGACAAGGTCCTTTTGGCTCCGTTGAAATGGGTGGGATGTTTAGCATCCTCAAGGTCCGAAAGACCCAAAAGCCTGGTGACTACTCAGATCCAGGCTGGTATCAGCATCCAAAAGGAACCGTGGCCTACGAATGGACGGGGGCACCCTTACAGGAACCGGTTCGGCGAGCCACCGCAGGTGGCAGCGCCATGCCGCGTCAGTCATCGACCGCCGTCGAAGTCCAGGTGAAAAAGCCCGGAAAGACGCACCAACACTAACTTAAGGAAAACACTCGATGAAACACACGACACTTGTCAGACGTCTCTCGGTATCGCTGGGGATCACGCTTTGGCTTGGCATCGCCGCCGCTCATGCTCACGGCCCATCTGGACACCACAACAAGCCGGCCGGCCCAGCCGAGCAGAAGGAATGGGGCATTGCAGGCGATGCGAAGAAAGTCGACCGAACCGTCGATATCGCCATGACCGACAACATGCAATTTACCCCCAATAAGCTTCAAGTTCGCCTCGGTGAAACGATCCGATTTAGGGTCGCCAACCAGGGAAAGGTCATGCATGAAATGGTCATCGGCACCGCCAAAGAGCTCGCAGCACACGCGGAGATGATGAAGAAGTTTCCAAATATGGAACATGACGAGCCCTACATGGCCCACGTCAGTCCTGGCAAACGCGAAGAGATTATCTGGACCTTCAATCGCGCCGGTCGCTTTGAATTTGCCTGCCTCGTCGCGGGTCACTTTGAGGCAGGAATGAGGGGTACCCTCGACGTGATGGATGTTACCCCTGCAGCAGACTGGGCGAAGGGCGTTATCCGACGTGTCGATGCCACAAACAAACGTCTCACCATCCAGCACGAAGAGATCAAGTCACTCGATATGCCCCCCATGACGATGGTCTTCACAGTTCGAGATGCTAAGACCCTCGATGGACTTCAGGCCAATGATCGGATCGAGTTCCAGGTCATCTCTGAAGGCAATCGCTACGTGGTCATTGCCATCCGGAAAGTCGGGTCCTAACGGTCGTCCTTCAGTTCCGACGGCGCCACCTTGGAGCCCGATTGCGCCGTCAGTAACACCGCCATACTGATCAGGACGATTGCCATGCCGATTAACTGGATTGGTGTGATGGCCTCGTTAAGAAAGAACCATCCTAGGAACACCGTGGCAATCGGCCCGATGGCACCCGCCTGCGCCGCAATCCCCGACCCCACGCGCTGAATCGCCATCATGATCAAGAGCATCGGTACAAAGGTGCACAGGCTTGCGTTGATGAGACTGAGTCCATAGACCTGAACTGGCTGTGTGACCAACGCCTCCGGCGCCATGATCAAGGCCTGCAGAAGGCAGAAAACGGTTGAGGATCCACTGGCATAGGCCACCAGCCGAAGGCTACCGACGCGCTTCACGATCTCGCCCGCAAAAATCAAATAGATCGCATAAGTAAAGGCCGCACCGAAGACTAATGCGCCCCCAAGCGCGACCTGAGGGCCATCGATGCGAACATCTTGGATAAAGACAAGTAAAACGCCAAGGTATGCAATCCCCATCGAAAGCCACTGACGTGCATTGATCGACCGCTTCAGAATCCAGGCCGAGAGCAACAAGACCAGGGCAGGATTTAGATACAGAATAATCCGCTCAAGCCCAGCAGTGATAAATTGAAGGCCGAGAAAATCGAGATAACTCGACAGGTAATAGCCGACGAATCCAAGAAATAGAACCGTCAGTTTGTCCTTGCGGGTAATTGGCGGAAGGCGCTCTCGGCGCTGCACCCACCAGACCGCCCCCCAGAAGAATGGAAGGGAGAAGATCATCCTCAGTGCCAGCACGGTCCCCGCGTCCGCCCCCCAGAGATAACAGAGCTTGACGACAATCGCCTTGGCAGAGAACAAGATCGCGCCAATCCCGGCCATCGCGACCGCTGCGGCAAATCCTTTCGTCATGGTTATCGATCTTCTCCCATTGCACATCATGATACCGGCTCGCCTGCCCTGAGTTCGCTAGAATGGGCAGCCAATCAGAAAGAAAGCCCTATGAAGCGTTCCCCATCATCCCGCCGCGGCCGCGCCTCTCGCGAGGCAGACCTTCTTGTCGAATTCGCAGAGGGACTTGCACAGTCTGGTAGTCGTGCTGAAGACCACTTTTGGGAACACCGCCTCGAGCAAGAAATTGAAACCCTCCTCAAAGATGGCGACGAGGGTTCGCTCAACGCTGCGCTTGACCGTTTGGCAGATCGAGAATCCCGCGCCTATGAAGAGCTCGCCGATGCGATTGAAGGACGAGTCGAGTACGCCCTAAGCCCGACATCCGATGGACCCCGCGACATTTTGTTATTTGCCGCGCCAGTCCTAGCATGGTCACGGCTCCCCTTACCGACGCGCCCTATTCCGGCCGCCGTGATCAAGGCGGTACGCGCATCATTGGCCGACGTCATCTTCGCAGAGGGGGCAGACCTGACGATTGCAGATTATTTTTTCTCCCCGGACCAACTTCCCGAAACATTTTGCGATACCGCGGAACTACGCCGGGACCTCTCAGGGAGTTTCAGCGACGGTGTCTACAAGATTGACCCAGCAAATTTAAAGGAGACGTCACAGTTTCTTGCAGACCAACGCTACATCATCGGGGCCGTCTCCGTGCCACAGGGCGATGCCATCTTTCGTTGGCAGTCAGGCGATGCAGACCGCGAGCAGGTGATGAAGCAATGGGTAGAGGTAAGCCAGACCGCTCTGGCGCCTTTGTTACCCGCCTGCGCGTTTGAGAGCATGCTACCTCGCGCCTACTATGTTGCCTGTCGCGATGCCGATCGTTCTGCTCGACCATTTTCGATTCGGGCGTCCGTGGCATTTCTGGCCACAACACTGAGCGTGACACCGAATCTACTCACTGCTGTCATCGGCGGCTGCTACAACCGTCAGCTGGAAGAATTTCGCATCGGTTTTACGGTCGGCGAAGAAGAGGAAGTCATCCACGGCGTGGTCTGGCCATTGCTCGGCGCAGAAGATGAGATGAGCGATCTTGCCGAAGAAATTGAATCCGTATTGCGAGAATCAGGCATTGCCCATGTGGTCATGCTTCGTCAGCGACTGCCGATGGAGTATTGCGATGACTGCGGTGCACCGCTCTACCCCAACCAGGACGGCGAAATGGTTCATGCAGAGCTTCCGGATGTCGCAGAAACACCAAGCCAGCACCTGCACTAGCGAATCAATACGCCGCCCGGTGGGGACGGCGTTTCCCGCTCTATCCCCGGTCGACGGTCGATCGCTACCCTACTTCGGCTGAAACTGGAGACCGAAAAATGCGGTTCTCGGTGCGGTGTGATAACCGTAAGCGAGCTGATACTGCTTATCGCCTGCATTCTCGAGCCTTGCCACAACCGCCCACTCGGTATCGATCCGAAACCTCGCACGAAGGGCAACCACCGCGTATCCAGGTAAGCGGGTGACACCAAGCGGGTCATAGTCGGTGTCTCGGCGTGATCCTGCACCAAACACAGACATCTCAAACTCATGACGCCCAGAACGGACAAGCCCAGCAACCGCACCATGAACCTTTGCACGACGGGCACTCTGCACCCGGGTCGTTGCGGTGGCGCTACCCTCAAAAGGGCTGTTTGGGTCTTGTAGGGTCAGATCGGCCTTCAGCCGAAGCCAACGGGTTGCACGCCATCGCGCAGAAATTTCGAGTCCTTGGTTATCGATGAAGTTTTGATTACGTGCCGTGTAGTTGGCGTCATAGACAATCGGATTTTGTGTCTCTGCCTGAAACAACACCATCCGTATCGACTCGTCTCCCTCCCCCCCCTGTAGACCGATCTCTCGACTGTCGTGAAACTCTGGGGATAGTCGTGCATTGGTGGACAAGGCATAGGCATCCGGGAGTCGAAACGCGGTAGATGCACTCGCGGTGACACGCCAAAAGTCAGTCAATTGACGCCCCACCCCCACCAACCAGGTCGACTTAGACTCTCCCGTTGATGCGTCGTCATATCGGAGATTAAGCTGACTCGTCCAAGGACCGGAGCGGCTCAGTAAGCCAAGGTAGGCCGAGTCCACCTCTCTCCCCGAGAGACCACTCGCAGCCGGACTGCGACGCTCCTCGCGTCGATCCAGGCCAACTAACAGTGTCTGGCGAGCGCCAAACGTAAAACGGTTATCCCAGCGAACCTGATCGACTTCGGTCTTATTAGAGACTCCAAAGTTGTAATCCAGTCGAATTCGATTCTGACTCAGATCTAACCGGGTCGCCCATCGATCAGATACAGGATGGCGAACAAATAGGGTTGCGCGCTCGTTGGTGGCATCCTGTCTAGGATCCTGCCCAGCCCACTCATTGTCGTACCGCAACTGGGCCTTACTCCCTGAATAACTTCCCCCAAGGTCGGTCTTGCCAATGCGTGTCGCCAACTGCAATGTGGCTGCGGTGTTTTCATATGGATCCCGATCCCCATCGGTCGGATCAAAAGACCAGGTCTGCGCAGGGTTCGTCGCCGAAAATCCTTCGGTCTTCAAATGCTGTACAGAGAGCGCCAGTCGTAACGACGCTAACGATCCGGCAAGCCCAGCCGATAGCTCTCGGGTCGCTCGCTCCCCAACCGTCACGGAGGCGAAGCCTTTTACCGGTCCTTGCCCCGCTTGACGCGTGGTAATCGAGATGACGCCGCCCACCGCTGCATCGCCATAGAGTGCCGAGACGTTTCCGCGGACAATTTCAATTCGATCCACGAGTCCCAATGGAATGTGCTCCGCAAGCGCCGCCTGGGTCACCCCGTCACGCATGCGGACACCATCGATCAGAATCAAGACATTACGGCTCTCAGCGCCCCGAAGAAAAAATGAGGTCAATCCTCCGAGGCCGCCGTTTCGACCAATCTCGACACCGGGCTCTGATCGAACGAGATCCGCAAGGCTGAGTGCACCAGACTGATCGATATCCTGCCGGGTGATGACCGTCACAGAGGGAATCACCTCCGACAGCTTTTGTTCGATGAGTGCAGCACTCACGACAACGGGATCCATGGCAGCCACCTGAATCAATGGGGCGGATGTGGCGGCACTTGATGACGTTGGGGGTGATGTGGCCGGCGATGCCGCAAACGCGGCCGCTCCCGTGGCGGTCAAGACGGCCGCGGCGAGAAGAGACTTCTGGAACATGATCTAACCTTTCATGCCGTCCTGACCCCGGAACGACCAAATGGGTTTCATCAACGGCCGGTATCCAGGCTCAAGGTGTGGACCGCAGACACGATCCCAGCATCAACATCCTTCCCAGAGAGAGTCATCGCCCCAGTGGATCACTCGATCAAATCGAGTGTTGTCAATGCCATCACCTATTACTGTTTCGGGCAAAGCGCTGGAGTCCCACCAGCTTCCCGTTTAACCCTTTTTAGGGGCACCAGATGATGTTGTCTGAAAAATCTCAGACAACCCGAAGTGTAATGTCCAACTGACAGTTGCCGGGGGCTTGTTTTTGACCGAAATCAAGGGCGATTCATTCAGCGGTTCAGGACTAAAATACGGCTCACGCCCGTTCTCGGGATATGACCCCAGCCCTATCGAGCCACACGATGACTCCGCCACTTCCCCAGCGACAACTTGGTCCGTTTAGCGTGTCCGCGATCGGCTTGGGCTGCATGAACCTGAGTCACGGCTACGGTCCTCCGGTCCCAGATCAACAGTCTGAGGCGGTCATTGCAACAGCACTGGCCATGGGAGTGACGTTGTTCGATACCGCGATGCTCTATGGCAATGGGCACAATGAACAGATCGTCGGCCGTGCCCTGAAGGCAGATCGCCAGCGGATTACCCTGTGTACGAAGGGAGGCATGGCGGCCAATACGGAACCTGGAAAGCCACCGCGTCGGATTGATAGTCGCCCAGAGGTCATCCGTGCAAACTGTATTGAAAGCCTTGCACGACTTAACACCGACGTCATCGATCTCTACTACCTTCACCGATGGGATAAGACCACCCCACTCGAAGACGTCATCGGTACGATGGCTGATCTGGTACGAGAGGGAAAGGTCAAAACGATCGGCTTATCGGAGGTCTCGGCAGACACCCTTCGAAAAGCGCATCAGATCCATCCCATTACCGCAGTCCAGTCTGAGTATTCGCTATGGACGCGCAACCCCGAGATCGCCCTCAGCGAAGCCTGTCAGCGGCTTGGCGTCACCTTGGTCGCATTTAGCCCATTAGGGCGTGGATTCCTATCGGCCCGTTTTCGGGATGCAGCAAGTCTGAAACTACTTCATGACACAGACATGCGTCACAAGAACCCTCGATTCCAGGGAGATGCACTGGTGCGGAATATAGACCTGCTCGGACCAATGATCGACATCGCTCAGCAGGCAGGTTGTACGCCATCTCAACTCGCACTCGCCTGGTGTCTCGCCCAAGGGTCCCATGTCATTCCGATTCCAGGAACGACCGATCTCGCGCATCTTGAAGAGGATGTCGGAGCGGCCACGCTCGCAATTGATCCGAAGTGGATCGCTGCCGTCGGTCGTCTGATCCATCAAGACTCTGTCGTCGGACATCGCTACGATGCACCAGGCCAGGCATCGGTAGACACCGAAGTCTTTACCGCGTCACCTGGTCGACAAACGATCTGATTTTCGTGAGGGTTGGGGCAACAAACTGAAAGGTCGGCGAAATCGTTGCCACCACGTTCGCGTGATTCGCAAGACCCAAGGGCCCATCGATCACTTCAAGTTGAACGGGTACACCGACCTGGACTAATCGGTCCGCGAAGGACTGAGAGTTCCGAGTAGGATCCACCACCCGGTCACCCCGCGCGGTGATCAACAACACCGGGGGATTGCCCGGCGCAACATGCTCGATGGGCTGCGAATCTTTTGGAGTATCCGGCCAACGAAAGGTCTGCTGCACCTCGGGAATCTGAATCGGAAGAAAGTTCACGGGTGCTGCAAAGCCAATCAGCCCACGGATGTGTCGTCGCTCGTCATCCTGCATCCACCGCTGATCCATCGCAATCATCGCTGCGTTGTACGCCCCTGCGGAATGACCTGCCAGAACGATCCGGTTCGGATCCGCACCAAACTGACGCGCCTCGCGAATGAGCGTTCGAACGGCGGCGGCACTGTCATGTAAAAACTCTGGATACAACACCTCTGGCGTCAGACGATAGTCAGGGATGGCTACAACATATCCAAGATCATTTAAGGCCGTCGCAACGAAGCGATAGTCTGCGCGAGATCCCGAATTCCAGCTGCCACCATAGAAAAAGATCACCATGGGTCGGCCTTGGGCTTCTGACGCTGTCGCAGGTGAGACAAGCGATACCCCCGTTGTGACCGACGTCAGTCGTGTCTCCACTACCGGATAGACATCTACTCGCTGACGGCTGTGACTACCGTAGCTCACTGTAATCGGGTCCGTATGCGGCCGACCAGAGACCTGGTTAAGAAACTCTAGACTCGAGCAGCCCGACAGCAACGCCCCCAGTCCCGAGGCCACCAGTCCGAGCCGCAGGCGCACGCTTCGTCGTTGACGCATCGCGAATCAGCCCGCTTCCAGATGAGCAGTCGCCGACATGGTCAGATAACCCTCGTGATCCTTGGCCCAGAGACGAATAGAGCGGCCATCGTCTGAGGGGGCCCCACAGACAGAGAAAGGATTGAGATCAAATGTGGGACGAACCGCACGGAACTCAAATGCAGAGACCACGGCAGACGGCGCCCGACGGCGCACAAGATCCAGCAATAGCGTCGCGATCAATGGGCCATGCACGACCAGCCCCGGATAACCTTCCACCGTCGTCACGTATCGACGATCGTAGTGAATACGATGTCCATTGAACGTCAGCGCGGAATAGCGAAAGAGCAGTACATCATCCGGTGTCCATTGCATTTCCCACGCGGCATCCGAGGGCGCTTTTGTGGGTTCGGGCGCCGACGCGCCGGGTTGCGGGAGATCGCGATAGACGATGTCATGCACGTCCGTTAACGCGACGGCGGACTCACCCTGTCGACGAATCTCATGACGGACTTTGACGAACACTAATGATCCCGTGCGCCCTGACTTTTCAGTGACTTCTGCAATCGTTGATGTCCGAGTGATCCGATCACCCACCTTCAGCGGTGCGTGAAACTGTAGCGTGCTCCCAGCCCACATCCGTCGCGGCAGCGGAACCGGCGGCAGAAATCCCCCACGCCGCGGGTGCCCGTCCTCACCAATCTCCGATTGCTGAGCCAAGGGAAGAAAATAAAGCCAGTGCCATAGCGGCGGCAGTACCGACCCTTCAGGAGGTCGCGCGGATGGCCAGTTCAGTGTCGCGGAGAGCGCTGCAATTGGTGTCGGAGTGACAAGATCATCGATCGTTTCTTGTCGGCCAATCCATTCTTGAAATCCCATGGTGGACCTTTACAGAAAAGAGAATCAAGAATTGTAGCGACCTTCCTCAGCACGACGTTGTCTGCGGACGCTCGTTCATGGGGAGTCGCCCTTACCTGGCAACACAGTAGTAGCCGCCGCCTTGAAACTCCACCCCATCGGTATCAATCGCCTTCGGGTGATAGCCCCGAGCAACAAACGTTTTGTCGGGGGTGTTCATCGTGGCACAGACCGCATCCCCAGTCTTTTGTAGGGTTAAGGGAACAGGGCCAAACGCTGACGGATCACTCCAGACGCGAAATCCATCGCGCATGATCAACCGAGGCGGCACCTCACCGTAAACGGATCCAGGCTGCATCCCAGACATCGGAAAACCATCAGCACGTTCGGCAGGAGAGCAGCCAACGAGAAGGCCCAGCGTGCCGATCACGGCAACCAACGAAAGACTAAGCCGAGAATGTTCCATGCGCGCCTCCGTATGCGTAAAGCGCACAGACTAGCGATCCCTGATGGGAAGCGGCCCTCGAGAGACGTGGAAATAAAAGAGAGAAGACACTGAATTGGTCGGGGCGAGATGATTCGAACATCCGACCCCTTGCACCCCATGCAAGTGCGCTACCAGGCTGCGCTACGCCCCGACCGAAGCCCTCGATTATAGCTGAGTCGAGCCCTTCAGGATGCCAAGAACGGTCTCTAACTCGGTGCGCAATGCGCCGGGAGAGTCCAGCGACCTGCTGGGCTCCTCTGCCCCATCAAGACCGGCAGCCAGAGAAGGCGTGAGAAGACTCTGACGGCCGTCCATGAGCTGGTTACGTGCGCCGCTGATGGTGAAGCCTTGGTCATACAAGAGTTCACGAATCTTACGAATCAGCAGCACCTCGTGGTGCTGGTAATAGCGTCGATTACCACGACGTTTCATCGGGCGTAGCTGCGTAAACTCCTGCTCCCAGTAACGCAGCACATGAGGCTTCACCGCACATAGTTCGCTTACCTCACCAATCGTGAAATAACGCTTTGCGGGAATTGGGGGCAACTGGGCGGGAGCGGCTCGTTGTTCCATGAGAGGGGATAGTCAGCGCGACGACACGTCCAGGCTTAATTGCCAGGAGGCTCGTCGTCTGCGTAGGCGTCAAGCGGCTTGCGACTGGGGTCCTGAACGTAAGACTTCAACTTCTGACTCGCGTGAAAGGTCACGACGCGGCGCGCTGCGATGGGAATCGCCTCGCCCGTCTTAGGGTTGCGGCCAGGACGCTGCGGCTTATCGCGCAGCTGAAAATTACCAAACCCCGATAGCTTCACGCTGGTGCCGGCCACCAGCGTCTCGCGAATTTCTTCGAAGAAGATGTCGACGACTTCTTTTGCCTCGCGCTTATTTAATCCCACCACCTCAAACAAGAGCTCGGCGAGCTCAGCCTTCGTCAGCGTGTCGTCCTGAGATTTCAGACCGACGTAGTCCAAGAGCCGAGGGAATGCCTCTGCGATCTGGGCAGTCGATCCGCTAAAACCGTTCGAAGCGTCCATAGACTTGGGATTAAATTGCACGATACCGTCGTTACGATCTGAGTCGAGCCGAAAACTCTGACGAGAGGAGTCCAATGATGTCGTTCATTAGTGCATCTACCTCAGATTCTTGAAGGGTTGTCTCAGGACTCTGAAGTATAAACCTGAAAGCTAAGCTCTTTTCCTTCTCGGACAATCCCTTACCCCGATATTCATCAAAACACTTGATATTTGTAATCCAAGAGCCTTGTTTTGATTGACTTTTTAGCCTGTTGAGGCGGTCGATAATGGCGCCCGCCGGCGTCTGAAGCGCCACCACCACCGCAAGATCCCGGGTCACGGATGGAAACTTCGAGACCTCTGTCATCTTCGGCAGCGGTACTTCGAGGAGGTCTGCCAGATCGATCTCAAAGACTACCGGCGGAGATGAAAGCCCCATCTCTTGAACAAGCTTTGGATGCAGTTCCCCCGCCCGACCCACGACCCGGTCATTGACCAGGATCTCGGCGGCACGTCCGGGATGAAGTCCTAACGCAGCGGATTCGGAAAGCTGCCGGGCGGTGAGACGCAATGGCTGTACGAGCGCCTCAAGGTCCCGCTTCACGTCAAAGAAATCAACGACGCGGGCTGGTTCAGCCCACTGGTCATCGACCGACGGGCCAAAGGCAAGACCAGCCAGTCGCAGCGGCTGATCAACCCCGGGGACCGACCAGTCCGTGGCAGGCTGACCAGGACGATCTAAGAAGCAACGACCGATCTCAAAGATGCGTACCCGAGACTGCTTGCGACTGACATTCGTGGCGAGACAGTCCAGTAGACCTGGCAGAAGGCTCGTACGCATGACCGACTGATGGGAGGCCATCGGATTCAGAAGTGCCAGCGGGTTCTCGGGGGATAGGGCCAGTGCCGCCTCTTTCGCAATAAAACTATACGTCACCACTTCGGTGTAGTCAGCGCAGACCAATCGATCGCGCATCTGCATCGCAGATCGACGCGATTCGGTCGGCACGGTCATCACCGCGGGGGCGACCGGCGGGCGCGCAGGAATACGATCAAAACCGTAGACGCGAGCCACCTCTTCAATCAGGTCTTCTTCGATCTCAATATCGAATCGAAAGCTCGGTGGCGTCACCCGAATGGTGGCGGCCTCTCCATCGCCGATGCGCGTTGTAGTAAATCCGAGTCGATCGAAAATGGCTGCACACGTGGGCGCATCGACATCGACTCCCAAGACACGGCGGCATCGTGCGACCCGCATGGCAACCTCCGGCCGTGAGGGAAGCCGAGTCGACTGATCATCGATGGGTCCTGGCCGACCACCGCAGATCGACACGACAAGATGCGTCATGTATTCGATATGGTCCTGCGTGGTCGCCCAGTCAACACCGCGCTCAAAACGATGCCCCGCCTCGGTGGCGAAATTGAACCGACGTGCACGGCCCCGAATACTATCGGGCCACCAGAAGGCGGCCTCCATGTAGATGTTCTGGGTCTCAAGGCTCACCGCGGTCGACTCACCGCCCATGATGCCTGCAAGCGATTCCGGCCCATGATCATCGGCAATGACACCGACACTCGAATCGAGCGTGACCGTCTGACCATTTAATAGCGTCAGCGACTCGCCGTCTTTGGCCCATCGAACCGCGAGCGATCCCGTGACCTTATCGAGATCAAAGATATGACTCGGACGCCCGAGCTCCAGCATCACATAGTTCGAGATATCGACTAAGGCGGAAATCGATCGTTGGCCAGCCTGCTCAAGACGCTGACGCATCCAATCAGGTGTTGCAGCCTTTGCATTGACGCCTTCGATGACACGACCGGTAAACCGGCCGCATAAGTCGTCTGCTTCGATGGTGACTGGCAGACGACGCTGCGTCTGCGCGGGGGTAACAGGCCAGGCCGGGGACGTTAACGGACAGCCCGTCAAAGCAGCCACCTCACGCGCAACGCCTGCAATCGATAGGCAGTCTGCTCGATTAGGCGTGAGCTTGAGTGTTAACACCTGACTATCGAGCGAGAGTGCACTCCTGAGGTCAGTACCAAGCGTTGAGCCCAGCGACGGCGGTAACACCATCAGCCCCTCAGACGCTTCGGAGATGCCGAGTTCTTGCGCCGAACAGAGCATCCCCTGACTCTCGACGCCGCGCATCTTGGCACGTTTGATCTTAAACCCACCCGGTAATACTGCCCCCTCGACCGCGCAGGCAGCAATCATATCGGGCACAACATTAGGCGCACCGCAGACAATCTGCAAAGGCGCTGCTCCATTTCCGATATCGACCCGACACACACGCAGACGATCAGCATCGGGATGCTTCTCAGTGCTCAGCACACGGGCGACCACAACCCCCGAAAACGCCGGTGCAAGCGGCTCGGCCTCTTCCACCTCAAGCCCAGACATGGTTAACAGATCAGCCAACGCGGTCGTCGACAGATCTGGATTCACAAAGGTGCGTAACCAGCGCTCAGGAACTCTCATGGGTTAGGTGAACTGACGTAAGAAACGCAGATCATTGTCAAAGTAAAGACGAAGGTCACCGATCCCATAGCGCAGCATATTGAGCCGCTCAAGACCACTACCAAACGCAAAGCCAATGTAACGCTCGGGATCAAGACCGAAATTTTCAATCACGCGGGGATGGACCTGCCCCGAGCCAGAGATCTCAAGCCACCGCCCTTTCAGCGGACCGCTATCGAACATCATGTCAATCTCTGCAGAGGGCTCGGTGAACGGGAAAAACGATGGTCGAAAGCGGACCTTCAACTGATCCGATTCAAAAAACTGCTGCAAGAAGTTTGTGTAGACGCCTTTGAGATCTGCAAAAGAAACGTCCTCGGCAATCCACAGGCCTTCGACCTGATGAAACATCGGTGAGTGGGTTGCGTCGCTGTCCACACGGTAAGTTCGCCCAGGTGCAATCACTTTAATGGGGGGCGTGTGGGTTTTGGCGTAACGAACCTGCATCGGACTCGTGTGGGTCCGAAGCAGCAACGGGAGCCCGTCATCGTCTTTTTTCTCGAGATAGAAGGTGTCCTGCATCGAACGCGCGGGATGATTCAACGGGTTGTTTAACGCCGTAAAATTCATCCAGTCCGTTTCAATCTCTGGGCCATCGGCCACATCAAATCCAATTGAACGGAATATTTCCTCGACGCGACGCCAGGTTCGAATCACCGGATGAATTGCACCGACACCACGTCCTCTTCCAGGAAGCGACACGTCAATCGATTCGGCCTGAAGCCGGCGAGCAAGGTCGGCGTCAGCCATCGCCTGACGGCGTTGTTGGAGCAATGATTCGATCTCGGCTTTGGCAGCGTTGATTGCACCGCCGAGTGTCTTACGTGTCTCCGGGTCAGCCTGACCGAGTGCCTTCAGCTGCTCGGTCAGAAGTCCGGTTTTCCCCAGGAAACGCGCCTTGGCATTCTCCAGCGCAGCAGGATCTGCTGACTGGAGAAACGCCTCTTCGGCATCGCGAACGAGCCGAGCCAGGTCTGTCATGACAACCTGCCGACCGCGATGGGCTTACTGGCCCAGTGCGGCTTTGACGGTGGCAACAATCGATGCGAACGCAGGCTTGTCCATCACCGCAAGGTCGGCAAGCACTTTACGATCCAGATCGATGTTGGCCTTTTTCAGACCAGCAATAAATCGGCTGTAGTTGATGTCATGGGAACGACAAGCCGCATTAATACGCGTGATCCACAATGCGCGGAAGACACGCTTGCGGTTACGACGGTCGCGGTAGGCATACTGCCCAGCGCGCATGACCGCCTGCTTGGCGACCCGAAATACGTTATTGCGGCGACCACGGAATCCTTTGGCCAGTGCCAGGATCTTTTTGTGACGAGCGCGTGCGGTAACTCCACGTTTTACGCGAGGCATTGTTCTTCTCCTTTATGCGTAAGGCATCATGTCGCGGACATGCTGAATGTCCGATTCATGCACCGTGAGGGTTCCACGCAGCTGACGCTTATTCTTCGTCGTCCGCTTGGTCAGGATGTGACGTTTGGTGGCATGCGCCCGCTTGATGGATCCGCTTCCGCGAACCCTAAAGCGCTTTGCAGCCGCTTTCTTGGTCTTCATTTTGGGCATTTTCTGCTCCGTTTTAACACTTGCTCAGGTGGCCGATTCCATCGCGATCTGCACTTTTACAACCCGGCGAAGCTTTTCACTACATCGTTACAACACAACTCACAACAAATTTTAAGGCACTAAAACGTTTGACCGGTTACTTCTTTTTCTTCGGTGACATCACCATCACCATCTGACGGCCTTCAAGCTTCGGCATCTGCTCGACCTGGGCATATTCTTCCAGATCTGCTCTTAACCGCTCTAGCTGACGCACCCCGTATTCCTGGTGCGCCATCTCACGCCCCCTAAACCGCAGCGTCACTTTTACCTTGTCGCCCTCTTCCAGAAACCGAATCAGGTTTCTGAGCTTGACCTGGTAATCGTTCTCATCCGTGCCAGGCCGAAATTTAATTTCTTTGACCTGGATAACCTTTTGCTTCAGTCGCGCATCGTGGGCCCGCTTCTGCTCTTGGTACTTGAACTTACCGTAGTCCATAAGTTTGCACACGGGGGGCTCTGCCTGCGGTGCAATCTCAACAAGGTCAACGTCAGCTTCATCAGCCATTCGCAGTGCTTCTGCGACCCGAACAATTCCTAGAGCTTCGTTATCAACTCCGACCAGACGAATCTCTGGCGCGGTAATTTCTCCGTTGATGCGATGCGAACGATCTGTAGCGATATTCTTTTCCTTTTAAACCACCAAAAAACTAGGACGCCCTATTGTCGCGATCGAACCTCTTGCTCGAGTCGATCGGCGAAGGCGTCCGCTGCCATCGCGCCCAGGTCGGTACCTCCCCTGGCTCGCACAGTAACCTGTCCCGAAGCCTTCTCTTTATCCCCCACCACTAGGATGTAGGGAAGCTTTTGAAGACTTAACTCTCTGATTTTAAGGGATATTTTCTCACTCCGCAAATCCGCATGCGCCCTAAACCCACGTGTTTGCAGACTTTTCGCCACAGATTCAGCGTAATCGGCCTGAGCATCGGTAATAGACGCAACAGCGACCTGGACCGGCGACAGCCAGACCGGTAGGGCCCCGGCATAGTTTTCGATCAGAATCCCGATAAAGCGCTCTAGAGAGCCGACGATCGCCCGATGCAGCATGACGGGCGCCTTTCGGGTGTTGTCCGCATCGACGTACTCTGCGCCCAGTCGGACCGGCATATTGAAATCGACCTGAATCGTTCCGCACTGCCAGACACGACCCAGAGAATCCTTTAAGGAGTACTCGATCTTGGGGCCGTAGAAGGCCCCTTCGCCCTTGAGCTCTTCCCACTCTACGCCAACCCCATTAAGGGCGTCCGCAAGGGCCTTTTCGGCCTTATCCCAGCTCTCATCGGAGCCCACTCGGTTCACCGGGCGGGTCGAGAGGCGATAGATGACGTTCTCGAAACCGAAATCGCGATAGACCGCGAGCAGCTTGCGGGTAAAGGCATCCACCTCGGACTGAATCTGATCCTCAGTACAGAACACGTGACCGTCGTCTTGCGTAAAGCCACGCACCCGCATGATTCCATGAAGACTCCCCGACGACTCATTGCGATGGCAGGAGCCGAACTCACCGTAGCGCAGCGGGAGGTCACGATAACTTCTAAGCCCGGAGTTAAACACCTGAATGTGACCAGGGCAGTTCATCGGCTTGACGGCATAGTCGCGATTTTCCGACGCCGTGGTGAACATGTTGTCTTTGTAGTGCTGCCAGTGGCCCGACGCTTCCCAGAGCGAGCGATCAAGAATCTGAGGGCAGCGGACTTCCTGATACCCCGACTCCAAATAAACACGGCGCAGATACTGTTCAACCTGTTGCCAGATCGCCCACCCTTTCGGATGCCAAAAGACCATGCCAGGGGCATTGTCCTGGAGATGAAAAAGATCAAGTGCCTTTCCAAGCTTGCGATGGTCACGCTTTTCAGCTTCTTCAAGCTGATGTAGATAGGCGTCCAGGTCTTCTTTCTTGGCAAAGGCCGTGCCGTAGACACGCTGCAGCATCTCGTTACGATGGTCACCACGCCAGTAGGCGCCAGCGACCTTCATGAGTTTGAAGACTTTCAGCTTCCCTGTGGATGGGACATGAGGACCCCGACAGAGGTCAACGAAGTCTCCCTCGCGATAGAGCGAGATCTCCTGGTCTTGCGGGATGGACGAAATAATCTCGGCTTTGTACTTCTCGCCCATCGAGAGAAATAGCTTGACTGCCTCATCCCGGTTCCAGACCTCTCGAACAATCGGCTCGTCCTTCGCTGCGAGTTCTCGCATCTTTGCCTCAATGGCCTGGAGGTCTTCTGGCGTGAGCGGACGTTCGTAGGAAAAATCGTAATAAAAGCCGTTCTCAATGACAGGGCCAATCGTGACCTGAAGCCCTGGAAAGAGCTTTTGTGCGGCATACGCTAGCAGGTGTGCCGAGGAGTGGCGGATGATCTCAAGACCCTCTGGGTCTTTCTCGGTGATGATCGCCACCGATGCATCTCGATCTAGGCGGGTGCTTGTGTCGACCAGAGTGCCATCGACCTTTCCGGCAACCGCTGCCTTCGCAAGTCCTGGACCAATGCTCAACGCCAGCTCTGCGATCGTGACAGGCTGAGGGAACGAACGGACCGCGCCATCCGGCAGAGTAATCTGGATCATTGTGATGAATGAAGAGTAAGTTGGTAGGCGCGATTGGACTCGAACCAACGACCCCCACCATGTCAAGGTGGTGCTCTAACCAGCTGAGCTACGCGCCTGCCGAAGACCGATCCGAACTGGATCAACCCTAAACAGCCCTCAATTGTAGATCAAATCCAACCTTCGCCCACTCCTGGCGCTCCTGCAAAAGCCCATGCTCGGTTAAAGGGTGTGCGATCAGCCAGGGCTCCGGGAGATCAAGGGCAAACCCGCCCGATATCCGCTGCAAGGCTAACGCTGGAATATCCAACCCAAAGCGACGGCGATAGAGGAGACAGGCGACACGAAAACAGAGCAAGGCGGCCCATTCGACGTCGTGACGGCCATCCGAGGGTAATTTGGTGAGCTTGCCCTGTTGCCCAAGAACAAGCCAGGCCAGGAGCTGCTGCTCACGCCGAGAAAATCCGGCGAGATCCGAGTGGGTCAAGATATACGCGGAGTGTTTGTGAAAGCTATTGTGCGAAATTGAGTGGCCCACCTCATGCAGGCAGGCCGCCCACATAAGGTGCTGCTCCAGCAGCTGTTGTTCCTCGTCAGACCCAACGCGTAGGCCTCGCCACAGCACGATCGCCATTTCACCGATGCGCCGCGACTGCTCCAGGTCCACCGAGTACCGACGCATGGTCTGCTCGACACTGATGCGTCGCATATCCTCATGTTGCGAGCGGCCCAACAGATCGTAGAGCACTCCTAATCGGAGTGCCCCCTCCCCGTAATGCATTCGAGTGATATCGAGCTCATCAAAGATCGCCGACATAATTGCAACGCCGCCAGCGAACACCGGAATGCGATCGGGCTTCATGCCCTGTAAGCCAGTCGCGTCTGCATGCCCTGCGTTAATCAGAATGGCACGCAACGCCTCGAGCCCTTGCGGCGTCATCCCATCGTCGCTGAGTCGGTTGGCAGTCAGAACTTCTGCAATCGCCTTCGCGGTACCACTTGATCCAACCGCTCGCGACCAACCCTCCGCAAGAAACGTCTGGCGAATGACCTGAATCTCCTCCCGCGCCGCCAGGATGGCCGCCTTCATTGCGGCGCGGGTAATCTGTCCGTTTGGAAAGAATTCCTGACTGAACCGCACACACCCGACATAGACGCTCTCCATGACACGCGGTTCGTAATCGAGCCCCACAATAAACTCCGTCGAGCCACCGCCAATATCAATCACAAGCCGCTTCTGACCATCACAGGGCATGCTGTGTGCAACGCCGGTGTAGATCAGGCGCGCCTCCTCACGACCCGCAATGATTTCAATCGGGAATCCGAGCGCCGCCTCGGCGGTTTTTAGAAACTCGGCACCATTTTTGGCCACGCGAAACGTGTTCGTTGCGACTGCGCGAACGCGATCAGGAGAAAAAGATCGAAGACGTTCTCCGAAGCGCTGTAAGGTGACGAGCGCCTTGGCCTGCGATGCCGCGTCAAGCCGCTTATCAGGACCCAGGCCAGCGGCGAGCCGGACTGCTTCTTTCAAACTATCCAGGGGATAAATCTGATGCCCCAGGGATGAGTCCGAGACACGTCCAATCAAGAGATGAAAACTATTGGACCCCAGATCAACAGCGGCCAAAAGTTGTGACGGACTCGACATCGGCATAGTGCCGGTATTGTCGCTCAGAAAAGTTTCAAGTTTTTAACGCCTTCGGTCCCAGAATCATCAATGGCAAAAGCCCGACAAGGGCGATCATTAGCGACGGCCATGCGGCCTGGGACAAGAGCTCATCCGCCGCTAACTGATGCGCCGTGACCGCAAGGGTATCCAAGTTCATGGGACGTAGGACGAGTGTCGCAGGAAGTTCTTTCACCACATCGACAAAGATCAGAAGCGCCGCCACGCCCGTCGCTCCCCGCATCAACGGAAGATGCACCCGAAGAAAGGTCTCCCATCGCGTCAAACCAAGACTGCTTGCTGACCACTCAAGATGTGTCGTGAGCCGAGTCATGCCGCTCTCAATCGCGCCAAGTCCAACCGCAAAAAATCGCGTAAGGTAAGCCCCTAACAAGAGGATTCCGGTGCCTACCAGTGCGATCCGCCAGCCAAACCATTGGTCTGCGATCTCAGTAAAAAGTCCAGACCATGCCAAGAGCCCCACTGCAATGACGAGTCCTGGCATCGCATAGCCATTGGCCGCAAGGCGAACTGCATGCGTGGTGAAGCGCCCCCCTTGCCGCAACGCAAGTCCACAGACCCACGCGGCAGGCAAAATGAACGCAACCGCCACAACGCCGAGCACAATGGTGTTCCGCGCCTGCATCAGCAATGCGGCCCACTCGGGGGTGGCCTGTGCGCTGAGGGCCGCATGCAGTAACAACGCCACCGGAATCAGAAAACCAATGAGCCCGGGGAGCGCGCAAAACAACGCCATCTTGATTGCACGCACGCCGGTCACAGCGATTGGGCGTGCAGCACCCGAGGTACGCTGCGCAAATCCCGCACCCCCGCGAGCGCGTCGCTCGATCCAGAGTAATGCGGACACGGTCAACAGCATCAACAGGGCAATCAGTGCCGCCGATGAGCGATCTCCGTAAGAGAACCATGCTTTGAATAACCCAGTGGAGAGTGTCGGTACGGAGAAAAAAGCGACCGTGCCGTAATCCGCAAAACATTCCATGACGACCAGCGCAAGGCCAGCGACCCATGCAGGTCGCGCCAAGGGCACGGCCAGACGAAAGAAAATCTGTCGATCGGTAAGGCCCATCGATCGCGCAGCATCGAACGCGGCCCCCTGGCGCTCTTCGAAGGCATTCTTCGCGAGTAACGCCACATACGGACTCAGTGCCACCCCCAAGACGAGCCCTGCTCCCCATACCGACCGAATGTCGATCCGTGGCAAAACAATCCCAATCCCAAGGAGCGATTGCGCGATGTCCCGATACAACCATCCGGACGGATCAAGCGCATCGGTGTAGGCATAGGCCAACACGTAGGCCGGCATCGCCATGGGTAACAGTAACGACCACTCCAGAAGTCTTCGTCCCGGGAAGGCATAGGCACTAATCATCCACGCGGCCGGCAGTCCAAGCCCGATCGCCACCAGGCTCGCAATCAGCGCTAAGACAATCGTATTGATGAGATATCCCGGCAACACCGAACTGGCCAGCGCGATCAAGGTATCGGTCTTCGCAAGGGCCTGCAGCCCAAAGAGCCCCACTGCCGCTAAGGGCAGCACAATCGCAATCACCAACACGGTCGTCGCAACCGCAAGCGGCCAGGCAACGTGACGCACAGGCCCCACCCCCCTCATCCGTTGGAAGGGACGCGAGGCAGCAGGGGTGGCGGTGGAGGGATTGGGACGGGTCATGCCATTGTGTTTTCCGAAATGAGAATTATAATCATCCGCAATGAAAACGCTTGAACTCGACCGGATCAGCATTGCCTATCCCGACCACGCTGCTCGTGCCGGATTCGTCGACGCCGTTCGCGACGTCAGCTTTTCGTTAGAGAAGGGAAAGATTGGCTGTCTTCTCGGCCCATCGGGCTGTGGCAAGACCAGCATCCTTCGCGCCATCGCCGGTTTCCTGAATATCCATTCGGGAGAGATTCGAATCGACGGACAGTCGATTGCGACCCCCTCTCGATCGATGGCGCCGGAAAAAAGAAGTGTCGGCGTGGTCTTTCAGGACTACGCCCTGTTTCCGCATCTCACCGTGGGCGAGAATGTCGCCTTTGGACTCACCCGAGGCAAACGACTGACGCCCGGACAGGCGCTACCCCCTAACGCCCAAGAGATGCTTGCACTCGTTGGGCTTGCCGATCAGGCCGATCGGTATCCCCACGAGCTGTCTGGCGGACAGCAACAACGCGTTGCACTCGCCCGCGCGCTCGCACCGAGACCTGGTCTGATCCTGCTGGATGAACCCTTTTCGAATTTGGATATCTCGCTGAAAGAGCGACTCGCTCGGGAGATACGAGATATTTTGGGCCAGACGCAGACCACCGCGATCTTAGTCACCCATGACCAGCACGAGGCGTTTGCCGTTGCTGACGAGGTTGGTGTGATGTTTGACGGAGCGCTCGCACAGTGGGGCGATCCCTATACGCTGTATCACGAACCGAACTCAGCGCAGGTTGCACGTTTCGTGGGCGAAGGCGCCCTGATCAGTGGCGATCAGATCGGCCATCGTGTCAAGACGCCGCTAGGAGAACTGCCCCTCAAGCCCTGCTGTTGCCACGAAACGGTCACCCAACCCAAGCCCGTTCGTGTGCTGCTCAGACCCGATGACGTTGTCCATGATGACCACGCCAACCTCTCTGCACGGGTGGTCCGCAAAGCCTTTCGCGGTGCCGATTTCCTCTACACCCTTGAGCTCCCCAACGGTGAGCAGATTCTCTCGCTCGTCCCCAGTCACCACGATCACGCCTTGAACGAGCCCATCGGTATCCGACTTGAGGCCGATCACGTGGTCACCTTTGGCGATGCCGAGCCCGTCAGCCCCTTTTAGAAATTGTTGACTGGTTGTTCATTTGTAGAAGAACCTGTGGTATGGTTAATTGTGCGCCGCGTCAATTAGGCCCGTAACCATGAAACAACAGCTCCTCGCCCCGTTAATGGATCCTGAACAGATCGGGGTCTGGTTTGACGACAGCACGGGTGACGCCGTTCAGTCTGCCCTGTCCCAGCAGCTCGCCCACGCCAAGGCGACAGTTCATTACTGGCCGGAAATCCAGTCTGATCGGATCGACCTTGCCCTGATCGCTTCGCGACCGGATGCGATCAGCAAGTGTCTTCGCGAGGCCGCTACGCTGCGTGCCAAGGCAGCGATCGTGTTCACGTCAGACGTCTCCTTGGAGCAGCAACGCCAACTCCAAGAAGAGGCAAGGCGCCTTCGAATTGCCATGATTGGCCCCGCCTCGTTCGGCATCCAACGGCCACAACGCCAGCTCAACGCAAGTATCTGCGCAAACTCTGCGCTTCCAGGACGCGTGGCGTTGCTCTCTCAGTCCGGGGCACTTGCGTCCTCCATCCTCGACTGGGCTGAGGAATACAAGATTGGTTTTTCAGCGGTCATCACCCTTGGTAATGAAGCGGATGTCGACCTGGCGCAGTCACTCGATTTTCTTGCCAGCGATCATGACACGCATGCCATCGTGATGTACCTCGAGTGTGTCTCAAACCCAAGAGCGTTTCTCAGTGCACTCCGCGCCGCCGCCGGTGTAAAGCCGGTCATTTTGCTGAAAGCGGGCGCGACCACCCATGCCCCAACAGATCCACTCACCCACACAAAGGCGCTGGTCGGGAGTGACGACGTCTTTGATGCGGCGATTCGTCGCGCAGGCGCAGTGCGAGTGCACTATTTCATTCAATTGTTTGCCGCCGTTCGCATGTTGACCTCAAGCCGACCGACGCAAGGTCGACAGATCGCCGTCATCAGCAATGGCCGCGGACCTGCCCTGCTCGTGCAAGATCTCGCGCGAAGCTCACAGATGCAACTCGCAAAACTCACCGCTCACAATCCGATCATTGTTCGTGCAGACGAGTCTGGCGATCGTTACCAAGAAGAGATTCAGCGGGCCAGTGAGGCCTCCTCGGTCGATGCCATCATTGTGATTCATTCGCCGCAGATCGGTGTAGAGACTGACAAGATTACCCAGGCTGTCGCGGAAGCGGCGGCGCACTCGAATAAGCTCATCGTTGGCTGCTGGCTTGGTGACCACAGTACCCGCGAGGCACGAAACTGGCTGTCGAAGCAAGGGGTACCGTCTTTCCGCACCCCCGAGGCTGCAGTCGATGCCTTTCACTCGCTGACCGCGTTTCGTGAAAATCAGGAACTGCTTCAACAAGTCCCCGCCGCGATTGGTGTCGATCTAAAGCCCGACCTGGACGGCGCACGAATGATCATTGAAGGGGCGCTCGCCGATCGACGCCAGTCGCTCACGGAGATGGAATCGAAGTCGCTGCTATCCACCTTCGGTGTCCCCGTCTCGACGACTGTGATGGCGCGTAATGCCAACGAGGCTGCGCTGATTGCCCATCAGTTGGGCTTCCCGGTCGTCATTAAGATTCACTCGCCCGACATTCGCCACAAGTCAGAGATCGGCGGTGTTCGTCTGAACTTGAAATCCGCCCATGAAGTCCGTGAGGCCTTCACCGACATGATGGACCGGCTGCGTGAGTTAGCGCCCAAGGCGAGATTAGAAGGCGTCGTCGTGCAGCGATATATCGATCGTGCCCGACAGACGGAGGCCTATATCGGCATGACCACAGACCCGCTCTTCGGACCGGTGATCTCCTTCGGTGTTGGTGGCGAAAAGGTGCGTTGGGCGACTGACCGCGCACTAGAGCTTCCGCCATTCAACGCGCTGCTCGCCCAGCGACTTATTCAACGATCGCAGCTTGGTCAGACGCTAATTGAGCAGTCTGCTGAAGGGTTGCGTTCGCCGATTCTCCAGCAACTGGAATCGTTGTTACTCCAGGTGTCCGACATGATTTGTGAGATGCCCGCGATCCGGGAGATCGACATTAACCCTGTGATCATCTCAGACGAAGGGCCAATTGTGGTGGACGCCCGAATGGTCGTTGAAAGCAGCACAGGCCAGCGTCGTCCACGCTACGACCATTTATCAATCATGCCTTTTCCGGCCCATCTCACCGAAGAGTTTCCAATGCCATCGGGGGGCACCTATACGATTCGGCCGCTCCGATGGAGTGATGGCGAACATCTCAAGCGCCTCCTGGCAAATCTATCGGACGAATCTCGGTACATGCGATTTTTGGCCAACATTAAGGAATACACGCCCAAACAACTGGCACGGCTCACCCAGATCGACTATCACCGTGATATGGCTCTCGTCGCCGTGCTGGGCCAAGGGGATGAGGAAGAAGTCATCGGTGTATCGCGATACATGCTGCTTCCAGACATGAAAACGGCCGAGTTTGCCTTGGTCGTTCAAGATCAGTACCAGGGTCAGGGACTGGGCGCTCGCCTGATGAACTCCCTGTTCGATGTTGCACGTGACCAGCAGCTCACCGCGATCGAAGGCATCGTTCACGGAAACAACGGCAACATGCTGCACCTCATGCATCGGCTCGGGTTCACCATTGAAATGGACCCCGATGACCACAGCCTTCGTCGTGTCGTGAAATTGCTGTCGACATGACCCTTCGTAAGAAACGTTATGAGTTAATGGTGTTTCACGGAGACGGCCGTCGACGGCTGGTCGGCGACGATCTCGGTCTCGAGTCCGCAACAGACTGTTTTCTTTGCCTGCCGGGATTACTGGAGACGCGAGAATCCTTTGCGCAATTTGCCGCTGCTGTGGGCCCCTATGCACGCGTTCTAACGCTGGACTGGTGTGGTCGTGGTGACTCAGATCGCCTGAATGCGGCGCACGACTACCGCATGAGCACCTATCTGAGCGATCTTTCAGTTTTCTACGCGCACGCTGTCGGTGTCGTGACGGACGTATCGCTGCATGCGCATGGCCGCGCACCGCGAATACACCTTGTTGGCACCAGCATGGGCGGACTTCTCGCCGTCTTTATGGCCAGTCATAAGCCGAGGCACCTCGGCAGCCTAATACTCAATGACGTGGGCCCCCTTCTTCCATGGAGCGGCGTCTTCTCCTTGATGACCGGTATGACCCAAGCGGTGAAGTCGACACCGATCGATCTCGGAGGTCAAGACCTCGCACAACAACTCAATATCGACCCGGCCCTACTCCATGCGGTTCGTCAACCAGGCCATCTGGATCTTCCGCATGAGACCCGTCTCGCTGGGGTCGATTTCGCCGCGACGTTTGCCCAGGTATCAGCACCCATGCTGCTGATACGCGGCCGGTCGAGCGAGATCGTCAACGACACGGTGGTCAAGCGACTGTTTGAGATTCATCCGCTGACCCGTGTCTTCGACTGCCCCGATAGCGCCCATCCTGTACCTTACAGCGCCGCCGTCTGTGAAGAGATTCTTCGCTTTACCAATGCAAAAAGGACCCCTTAGGGTCCTTTTTTGTTTTCGTACTGACTGATGACGCGGAATTAGGCGGCCTTCAGTGCGGTCGTTGCAGCCTTCACGCCAGCCTTTGTCGCGGACTGAACGTTCTGCTCAACTGCAGCAACGGCCTGCTTTGCGGCTTTGCTCGCTGTCTCATAGGCAGCGTTGGCCGCCGTCAATGCAGATTTCACGAGGGCAACACCGCTCTCAGACCCAGCAGGTGCGTTCTTCGAGAACTCTTCAACAGCAGTCGTCATCTTTTCGTTGTTTGCCGAGATCTGGGCTTCTGCCATTTTGGCAAAGGCGTTTGCGGTCTCAGAAGCAATGGCATAGGCTGCGTTTGCGTAAGACACGGCGCTTTCCATGGCCGGCAGCGCGAAGGACGACTGCACTTTCACCATTTCCTGAACGTCTTTTACAGACATCAGGGACTGAAGGTTTTCTGCCTGGGTTGCAACGGCGTTTTTCACCGCCTTCATCTGAAGGTCAACCATCTTCTCAACACCGTTCATGGCAACGTCACTGACTTCCATTGCTGCTGCGACGTTGGTCTTGGCGATATCGGCGAACTGCTCGTTTAAGTTTTTCATTTTTTTTCTCCAATGATTTGTAGGGGTACGACACTGATTTTTTCGCTTTACATCGCCTCCGAATGGATTTGATGCGCTGCACAAGTTGTATTAGACGTTAACTTTTTGTGCATTGCAACTAAAAAATCACATTTATTTCAAAACCCCACAAAATCTCATAATGCGAAAAACAAAGACAGGTCAGTCGCCTTCGTCTCGACCAATCGAGCGACGAGACTTGCCTTCTTCCTTATCCCGAGCTTCGACATCAATCACCCGATTGTCGCCGGAGTGGCCGCCACGGACCACCTTGGCCTGGACGCGCGTCTGGCCCGTCGCGACGCGGATCATCAGGCTAACCACCGATACGGCCAGCGCCGCCAGCACCCCCATCCAAAAACCCGATATCCCAAATCCCGGCACGACCGAGGCGACGCCTAGCAACACAAGCCCGTTGATTAGGGGCAAGGCCAGACCAAAACTCACAATGGTGAGTGGCAATGTCAATAAGACCAGCAGAGGCTTAATGGTGAGGTTCACCAGGGCGAGCACGAGACTTGCCATTGCGAGACTCTCCATCGACTGAAATGTCAGCGAGTCAAAGAGCCCGTCCACAATCCACAACGCAAGCGCCGTGCTAACCCAGAGCAGTAGAAAACGAGATAAACGTGTCATCAGTGAATTATTTCCGATAATTCTGTTGCGGTGCGAATAAATGAGCTACACTGCGCCCTTGCGTTTAGCCTCACCTGTGGCTGAGTCTTCGCCAGTTGTCACGGCGCTCCACTCTGTTCCTTCGTTCTGCCTGGCCGACCGCAATCGTTGCGGGTCCACGCGCCTTGCCTTCCCCTCGGTCAAATTCGCCAGGGATGTTGGGCACACCTCCGCTTTATAAAACCTATCTGCCATGGGCAATGACCCGTTTTGGCCGATTCCTTGAAAGTCATCATTGAAGAAAACATTTGCTGAGCTCGGCCTTGCCGAACCCCTCGTCCGCGCCGTCACAAGCGAAGGCTACACCCACGCCACTCCCATCCAAGAACAGGTCATCCCCGAGATGATCGCAGGCCACGATGTCATCGGTATTGCCCAGACCGGAACCGGAAAGACCGCATCGTTTGTACTGCCCATCCTGCATCAATTGGCGTCACGCCGACTCGGTGCAGAGAAATTTACGGGTCCAGGCCCGCGTGGCTTCACCACGTTGATTCTCGCGCCTACCCGGGAGCTTGCTAACCAGATCTGCGAAAGCATTCGGACCTATGGAAAGTTCATGCGCCCGACGGTCGCGCTCGTGGTCGGTGGCGCAAGTCCCGTCCCCCAGATCAAGGCCCTCTCTGCGGGACTCGACATTCTGGTGGCGACACCAGGACGTCTCTTAGACCATGTTCGATCGGGGAAAGCGCGACTCGATAAGACCACCACCATCGTTCTCGACGAGGCCGACCAGATGCTTGATCTTGGCTTCATGCCAGCGATCGAAGAGATCATGAGAAAGATCAGTCCGAATCGTCAGACGCTCCTGCTCTCGGCCACGATGCCAAAACCAATTCGTGCGCTGGCGCAAGAGTTCATGCAGACACCGAAAGAGATCGCCGTTGCTGCCGTCTCTAAGCCCGCCGAAAAGATTCACCAAGAAGTCATCATGGTCAGCCAGTCTGACAAGAGCGACCTGCTCATTGATCTACTCGCTGCGCGGGAAGTGGCGCGCGCCATTGTCTTTACTCGGACTAAACGCGGTACCGATAAGGTTGAGCGACTGCTCAATGATGCGGGGCTTCGCTGCGTGGGGATTCATGGTGACAAGTCGCAAGGCCAGCGAAATCGTGCGTTAGCCCAGTTCAAGTCTGGTGCGCGATCGATTCTCGTAGCAACCGATGTGGCCGCCCGTGGACTCGATGTCGATGATGTCTCACACGTCGTGAACTTCGATATGCCGACCCTGCCAGAAGCCTACGTCCATCGTATCGGCCGCACCGGTCGTGCAGGACGCAGCGGCATCGCCATCTCGCTGTGCGATAAGTCCGAGCGCAATCTGCTACGCGACATCGAACGCTTAACCCACACAGCACTCGAGCCCGCAAAGAGCACTTCAGAAGCGTTGGAGCAACCCAGTCGTTTCACCCTGGCTGCCCTTCCACCCGGATTTGTTCGCAAAGAGGAACCACGTGGACGCCCAAGTCCCAAACCCGGCGGACAACGCAAACCCCAGGGGCGCCGTTTCGGTGCACCAGTAAAGCCGTCAGGGCCGGGCGGGAAACCCACAGGAGGGTTTAAAGGAAAGCCTGCAAAGTCACATGGGACCACCACACGATCCGATAGCCGACGCGAACCCCGCGCAACGGCCCGGTAGCGCACTGCGCGCAGAGAAAAAAGGGTCCTTCGGGACCCTTTTTGCTTTTTGGCGGAAGCGGTGAGATTCGAACTCACGGAAGAGTTGCCCCTTCGCCGGTTTTCAAGACCGGTGCATTCAACCGCTCTGCCACGCTTCCTTTACTGATCCCGTTACCGCAGTCGCGATAACGTCTTCGTTGAATTTTATCAGGGTATTGCCTTGGACCAAACGACCGCGCAAGTCCACAATTCCTTGCTATCGTCTGCCCTTTCCCGAACACTCCGAGCGACGCGATGACATCGAAACTCAGCGGTCTTCGTAAAGGTCTGGTCAATTACGGCGACCAGGCATTTTCTCTTTTCCTTAGGAAAGCCTTCATCAAGGGGGCCGGTTTTTCAGAGGATGCACTTGAGCGTCCAATTGTTGGGATTGCCAACACAGGCAGCGGATTTAACCCCTGCCATGGCAATGCGCCGCAGCTGATCGACGCCGTCAAGCGTGGCGTCATGTTAGCCGGTGGGCTTCCGGTGGAGTTCCCGACGATTTCGCTTCACGAGAGCTTCGCCCAGCCGACCAGTATGTTTCTTCGTAATCTGATGTCGATGGACACCGAGGAGATGCTTCGTGCCCAACCGATGGACGCGGTGATTCTGATTGGTGGCTGTGACAAGACTGTCCCCGCGCAGCTCATGGCGGCCGCGTCTGCGGACCTGCCGGCCATTGAACTCATCACCGGATCAATGTTGACCGGATCTCATCGCGGTAGCCGAGTGGGTGCCTGTACGGACTGCCGACGCTACTGGGGTAAGTTCCGCGCCCAAGAGATTGATCAATCGGAAATCGACGAGGTGAATGACCAACTGGTTGCAAGCGTGGGCACCTGCTCGGTGATGGGCACGGCAAGCACGATGGCCTGTATCAGCGAGGCCCTCGGGATGACGGTCTCAGGCGGTGCGTCTCCCCCCGCCACGACAGCAGACCGAATCCGGGTTGCTGAGCGCTCTGGTGAAATGGCAGTTCGTATGATCGCCCAAGGCCTTCGGCCGTCTCAGATCATGACGCCGAAGGCCTTCGAGAATGCGCTTCGCGTACTTTTTGCCATTGGCGGCTCAACCAACGGCTTGGTGCATCTCACAGCGATTGCAGGTCGACTCGGGATTCGCGTTGATCTCAAAACGCTCGATGCATTTGCCCGCGAGACACCCGTGCTCGTCAATCTAAAGCCCTCCGGTGAACATTACATGGAGGATTTCCACCACGCAGGCGGTATGGCGACCTTATTACGTGAGTTGAAACCGTTTCTGCACCTTGACTGCATGACCGTCGAGGGCCGCACGCTTGGCGAACAGATTGATGCCGCACCCGCTGCCTTCCCACAGACCGTCATTCGATCGAAGGACAATGCGATCTACCCCGAAGGCGGAATCGCGGTGCTCTTTGGCAACCTCGCCCCACAAGGGGCCATCATTAAGCAGTCAGCCGCAGATCCCACACTGATGGAACATGAAGGCCGGGCCGTCGTCTTTGAAAACCTTGAAGACATGGCCAATCGAATCGACCGTGATGACCTTGATGTCAAGGCCGATGATATTCTGGTGCTCAAATCCATCGGGCCGAAGGGCGCACCAGGAATGCCGGAGGCCGGATACATTCCGATCCCCAAGAAACTCGCCCGTCAAGGCGTAAAAGACATTGTTCGAATTTCGGACGGTCGGATGAGCGGCACGGCGGCAGGGACAATCGTCTTGCACGTCACACCCGAGTCCGCGATCGGCGGCCCACTTGGACTCGTTCAAAACGGCGACCGCATTCGAGTCAGCCTAAAAGACCGATCACTAAGCCTACTCGTCGACGAGGTCTCCCTCGCGGCACGACAGACCAGTCGAGCAACGCATACCCCATCCGCAGCGCGCGGCTATCGAAAGTTATTTCTTGAATCAGTGCTGCAAGCAGATGAAGGAGCGGACTTTGGCTTTCTTCAGTCCGAGTCCATGCACACTGTTATCCCACTTCCAAAGACATGACCACATCCTTACCCCCCATCCTCCAAGTCGGTGAGTTTCCTGGCGCGATGCAGGCCGAGCTGGATGCAACGCTCACGACCACCAACACCGTCAGTGCGTCAGTGAAAGGAATCCTGACTCGGAGTAACTGCAAAATTGAACCGTCACTGCTGGATCAACTGCCGTCCCTCGAGGTCATCTCCACCTGCGGGGTTGGATTTGACGGCATTCCGTTGGAGATCACGCGTGCGCGAGGCATCGCCGTCAGCAACACCCCCGGCGTTTTGAACGATGCCGTCTGCGAACTCACGATTGGGATGCTGATCGGTCTGCTGCGACGCATTCCCGATGCCGATCGGTTTGTAAAAGACGGACGTTGGGAGCAAGGACTGTTTCCGCTATCGCGCTCACTCGCCGGAAATCGAATCGGAATTGTTGGCATGGGACGAATCGGCCAGGAGCTCGCCCAACGACTCATCGCGTTTAAGGCCTCTATCGCCTACTACGGCCCGCGTCAAAAGCCGCTCCCGTACGTCTACCACCCATCCCTCCGATCACTCGCTGAGCAGTCGGATATCCTCATTCTCACCTGTCCGGGTGGACCGGAGACGGATCGATTGATTACTACGGAAGTCCTATCGGCGCTGGGACCCAAGGGGGTTCTGATCAACATGTCCCGCGGCAGTGTTGTTGATGAGGCCGCGCTGATCACGGCACTACAGAATAAGACGATCGCCGGGGCCGCATTAGATGTATTTGACGATGAGCCTCGGGTCCCACAGGCGCTACGGGAATGCGATAACGTGCTGCTAACACCACATGTCGGAAGCGCCACGCAAGAGACACGCGTTGCCATGACCCGTCTTGCGATAGACAATCTAAAAGCCTTCTTCTCAACGGGAAAAGTGCTCACCCCTGTTGAATAAATCCTTCATCTGCCAACCTGAGACTTTGACTATGACGCTCATTTCTTCGACGCTTCCTGCCGTTCTCTCGCCCGTCGTGACCCCCTTTGATGCCAATGGCATTCCAGACAAAGCAAAACTCACCCGTCACTGCCAGTGGCTTCAAAAGAACGGCGTTGGCATGGCGGTATTTGGAACGAACTCAGAGGCAAACTCGATGTCGGTCGGCGAGCGACTCGATATTCTGGAAACGCTCGTTGCAAACGGTCTATCACCGAGTCAAATGATGCCGGGGACAGGTGCCTGTGCAGTCACTGATGCGATTACCCTGACAAAGGCGGCCGTGACAGCCGGCTGTGCAGGGACGCTGATGCTGCCCCCCTTCTATTACAAGGATGTCTCCGATGATGGCCTGTTCGCCTACTTTGCAAAAGTCATTGAAGGCGTTGCCGATAGCCGACTCCAGATCTACATCTACAACATTCCCCCAATTACCAAGATCGGTTTCTCGCTCGCACTGATTGAGCGACTCATTGACGCGTATCCAAAGACAGTCGTTGGGATGAAAGACAGCTCAGGTGACTGGTCCTACACCGAGTCCGTATTGAAAGCCTGTGCCCCCAAAGGATTCCGTATTTACGCTGGCACGGAATCATTCTTATTACGAAATATGCGCGCAGGAGGCGCAGGCTGCATCTCGGCAACCACTAATGTCAATCCCGCCGCCATTGCGGATCTCGCAAAGAACTGGCAAGCGGCAGACGCAGATGCCAAGCAGGCATCGCTCGATACGATCCGCATGATCTTTCAGACCCGGCCAATGATTCCCGCCATGAAAGCGGCCATTGCGCATTACTCAAAGGATCCGAGCTGGGCAGCAGTTCGGCCACCCCTAACCGCCTTAAATGCAGCACAGAAGGAAGACCTGATCGCGGCATTAGACCAGGCGCAGTTCGCCATGCCGGGGCTCTGATCAGATCGCCTGAATCTCCTTGGCTAACAGACTACTGGCCGCAAGAAGAAGCGCCTCATAGCGCTTTTTCTCTGCGGCGATCGTCTCGGGCGTCCAGTCATAAAAGCCTCTACCCGCTTTCATTCCGATCGCCCCGCTGGCGACGCGCTCCGACAAAACGGCGCTGGGTTCAGCATCGTTACAAAGATCAGGATAGATCGACTGCGCAGCGGCGTGATGCACATCTAAGCCTGCATGATCCCGCTGAAGACATGGGCCAGCAGCGATATATCGAAAGCCAAAGCCAAAGCGCACGGCTGCATCAATATCCGCAGGGGTCGTAATGCCCTGATCCACTAGCTTTAAAGCCTCGCGCGATACCGCATGCTGAAGCCGATTAATCAGGAAACCTGGCAGGTCCTTCTTCACGCGAATGGGCACCTTCCCAACAGAGCGCAACATTTCTGACACACGATCAGCAACCGCAGGGTCTGTATGCGCTGAGCAGACCACTTCCACCGCAGGTACCAAATGGGCCGGCATGAAATAGTGCGTCCCTAACATTCGGTGCTGACTGCGGAGCCCCTTGCCGATTGCACTAATCGGCAGCGCGGAAGAGTTGCTGCAAAGCGGCGTATCCTGTTTCGCGAGCCGCTCAAGGTCGGCAAAGATCTTCTGCTTCAAGGGCAGCACCTCCGGGACAGCCTCAATCACGAGATCTAGGTCAGCCCAGGCCACCTCATCAAGCTGTTGGTGGAGCGCCAAGGCAGGCGCATGGCCACACTGCAGCCGCTCCAGTGCCTCCTGAAAACGCGACTGAATCGTGACGAACCGTGCGTCGTTAGGGTTCACGATCTCGGCATCCCAGCCGCCTGCCGCAAACGAGGCAGCAATATCCACGCCCATCGTTCCACCGCCCACCACCAAAACCCGACGATTCGCCATAAAGCCTCCCGACTGTTCTCAACGCCGGGCAGTCTAACGCGGCCCGTCCCAATCACCCCTGATCATGATGCTGTCCTAGTATTTCTCCTAGGTCTTCAAGGGCGAACAAGCCTTAAAAAAGACCGTCTCACCTGCTACCCTTGCCCCTTCAACATTCTTGAACAAAGGAGACTTTCGCATGCGTTTTCCTAAGATCTTCGCAGCGCTCGCCATGACGGTGACCTCGACCGCTTTCGCCCAGAACATCTCAGTGGCAACGGGCGGTACGGGAGGCGTTTACTACCCCATGGGTGGCGGCCTTGCAGCGGTTCTCTCCAAACATGTGCCCGGAATGCAGGCGACCGCTGAGGTCACCGGCGGCTCGGTCGACAACCTCAATCTCATTGCCAGCGGTAAGCCCTATGTCGGCTTCTCGATGGTCGATGCCGCCCTCGATGCCTCGAAAGGGGAAGGCAAGTTTAGCGGCCGCAAGGTAGACATGCGCACCCTTCTGGTGCTTTACCCGAACCGGATGCACGTCGTCTCTGTCGATGGCACTGGCGTGAAGACCATGGCGGACCTCAAGGGCAAGCGTGTCTCCACCGGAAGCCCCGGTAGCGCCACCGAAGTGATGGCCCTGCGCCTCATCGAGGCCTCTGGTCTAGATCCCAACAAAGACATGACCCGCGAGCGTCTCGGCGTTGCAGAGTCGGTGAATGCCCTGAAAGATAAGAAGATTCAAGCCTTCTTCTGGGTGGGGGGTCTGCCCACGGCAGCCGTGACCGATCTCGCAAGCACCCCTGGGGTCAAGATTCAAATGATCGACCACGCTGCCGCGGTCGCTGCAATGAACAAGAAGTACGGCAATCTCTACTACGCGGACACTATTCCAAAAGCAGTCTATGCAGGGATGGCAGCGGATAACAAGATCGCGTCTGTCGCAAACGTGCTGCTCGTAAATGCCAAGATGCCTGACGATCAGGCCTACAAGATCGTCAAGGCAGTCTTCGATCACCACAAGGAACTCATCGCCGTTCATAAAGAATACGAGAACGTCACGATTGCAAACCAGAAGCAAGTGTCTTCCCCGATCCCCTTCCATCCCGGTGCGGTGAAGTACATCCGTGAAAAAGGCGGAAAGATCGAGTAAGCCAGTGGATCTGATCAGTTCACGCCGGTGAACGATCAACAGTGAAGTCAGGGGGCCCGCGGATCGCGGGCCTTCTTTTTAAAGATGACGATAAGTTTTAAAGCGAAAATCAAGGAGCCAGCATGAGCGATACGCTTCATAAGATGGGTCTCCCCGAAGATGATCTCGATGCAGAGACTCGCCAACGGGTTGAAAATCTCATTAAAGAAGAAGAAGGCGACGCCAACAACTACCGTGGCTGGCTCGGTGTCGGACTCACTATCGTGGCCGTGGCCATGTCGCTATTTCACTTGTATGCGGCTTATGCAATCGTTCCTGCCCAAGTCCTTCGGATGACTCATGTGACGATGGTGCTGGCCTTTGTCTTTCTCACCTTCCCGATCGCTGCAAAATTCAAAAACCGTCTCATGTGGTGGGATATTCTGTTTGCGCTCATCGCGATCGCAGTACTGGTCTACGCCCTCAAAGGCGGTGATGACTTTACCGACCGAAACACCTTCCCACTCACCATGGATGTCGTGTTTGGAACCGCACTGATTCTCCTCATCCTCGAAGCAGTTCGACGTACCAACGGACTGGTGCTGCTCTCAGTCACCGTCTGTTTTCTGCTTTACGCGCTCTTCGGGGACCTTCTGCCCGACCCCTGGACACACAAGGGCTATGACCTCTCTCGACTCGTCGGGTTCATGTATATGACCCTCGAAGGTATCTTCGGGACGGCGGTCGACGTCTCCTCCACGCTCATTATCCTGTTCACGATCTTCGGCGCATTTCTGCAGTTCAGTGGCGCCGGTAAGTTCTTTATTGATTTCTCCTTTTCCGCGATGGGCGGGAAGACCTCCAGTGTGGGACGCACGGTGGTGCTCTCATCTTTTCTGCTCGGTGGCCCCTCCGGATCGGGTGTGGCCACGACAGTGACCGTGGGCTCTGTCGCACACAACATGCTCGCCAAGGCAGGCTATGACAAAAACGCTGCGGGCGGTCTGCTTGCGGCAGGGGGACTGGGCGCGATCATTTCACCACCCGTACTCGGCGCTGCCGCCTTTCTGATTGCCGAGTTTCTTAAGATCTCCTATCTAGACGTCTTGCTGATGGCCACCATTCCGACCTTTTTGTTTTATTTAGGTCTATTCGTCATGGTGGAGATCGACTCGCGGAAATACCACATGGCGGGTCAAGAGATGCCACAGATCGAAAGCGCCTGGACGCTTGCGAAGAAGTACTGGTTCCACTTCTTCTCCCTGATTTCCATTGTGATCTTCATGCTGATGGGCTTTTCTCCCGTCATGTCAGTCTTCTGGGCGACAGTACTGTCCTTCTTAACAAGTCTGATTCGCGCCGACTCAGCCATGCTTCCTCGTGGCATGTTCAGTAGAAAGCTTCCCTTCTGGAGAAGCTTTTACGATTCCAAACTTGTAGAGGCGCTCTCGGATGGATTCACCCAGGTGCTCTCCATCGCGGCGACCTGTGCGGGCGCTGGACTGATTGTGGGTGTTGTCGTCTTGACTGGACTTGGTCTGAAATTTAGCGCTATTGTGATCGACTACGCCGGCGGCTCGCTGCTGCTGACAGCGATCTACACCGCATTGATCGTCTGGATCGTCGGGCTCGCGGTTCCCGTCACGGCGTCCTACATTATCTGTGCCGTGATCGCTGCGCCAGCGCTCATCAAGTTGGGGGTACCCGATTTCGCGGCCCACATGTTTATCTTCTACTACGCCGTGTTGTCCGAAGTCTCTCCACCGACGGCGCTATCGCCGTTCGCTGCTGCGGCAATCTGTAAAGGCAATCCCTATCGGACGACCTTCCAGAGCTGGAAGTACGTCGCACCTGCCATTCTCGTACCGTTTATCTTCGTGCTAGACCCGGCAGGGGTTGCACTTCTTCTGATGGGCACCACCAAAGCGCTGGCCAATGCAAACTGGGTCGACATCGGCTGGATTACCTTTACGGCATCCGTCGGCATCATCTCCCTTGCCGGTGGCCTACAGAACTGGTTCCTGGTGAAGACGTCTTTCGTAGAGCGTTGGGTCCTGATTGCCTCAGGCGTTGCGCTGACCTACCCTTCGAACCTCTCTGATGTCGCAGGCTTTATCGGATTCGGGCTGGTCGTTGCATTTCAGTTCTTTAGACAAGCCCGCGCACGGCCTTCGCAATCGCAAGGCAGCTCGTAAGCGCCGGGGATTCCATCCCCAGTAGATGCACAAGCCCCTGGCGACCATGGTCGCCAGGGCCGAGGACGCAATAGTCTGCCGCTGGCTCCCCGGGTCCCACAAGCTTGGGTCGAATCCCCGCATAGCCGGGTGCCAGCGCGCCGTCCGGAAGACCAGGCCACCAGGTTCGAATATCTCTTTCAAAGGTACTTAGTCGAGCGGGATCGACCTGATAAGAGAAGCTTGAAATCAATCCTGCTTGAATCTGATCGTCTGACGGGGAGTCGAGCCACTCGACATCAGGACCAAAGTTAGCCTGCCCCCCAAGATCTAACGTGAGATGAGTACCAAGCCCGCCGGGAACCGGTACCGGATAGATTAGTCGTCGAAACGGGCAACGCCCCCGCAAAGAAGCATAGTTACCCTTCGCAAAGCGCATCTGCGGAATCTGCGTGGATGTTACCCCAGCAATCGCGTGGGCAACGGGAATCGCATCCAGACCTGCTGCATTCACCAAGATCTCCGATACGATCGTCTCGCCTAAGACCTGAGAGTGCCAAATTCCCTGGACTTGCTCGGCAGACACAAAGCGGCTCTGAACCGCGAGCATTGCCCCATGGGCCTCCGCATCCCCGAGCAGCGCATGCATGAGGTCATGGGCGTCAATAATGCCGGTTGACGGGGAATGAATTGCGAGATCACAGCCCAATGCAGGCTCTAGCGCGCGAGCCTGATCTCCCGAGATCAGCGCGAGGTCCGTGACGCCATTGGCCACACCGGTGCGATAGATTGCTTCTAGCTTTTCGCATTGATCTTGCGCAGCGACAATTAGTTTCCCGATCCGCTGGTGCCCCACCTTCCGGCTGGCGACATAGTCATAGAGCAGGTGACGTCCCTCGACACACCATTGCGCCTTCTTCGATCCCGTCGGGTAGTAGATTCCCGCGTGAATCACACCAGAATTTCTCGCACTGGACCCCGATCCGTAGTGACTCTGACTCTCGACAATAACAACTTCTTTGCCGGCCATTGCGAACTCTCGCGCGATGGCGAGACCGACCACCCCGGCCCCAACCACCAGGACGTCTACCTTATCCATTGCTTAGAAAAACGCCTGAATTCCTGTCTGCGCGCGGCCCAAGATCAAGGCATGGATGTCATGGGTGCCCTCGTAGGTGTTGACGACCTCAAGGTTGACCATGTGGCGCATCACTCCATATTCATCGTTGATCCCGTTACCCCCCAACATATCGCGGGCCATTCGAGCAATCTCCAGAGACTTTCCGCAGCTATTGCGCTTCACGATGGACGTGATCTCCACAGCGGCGATCTGACTATCCTTCATTCGACCGAGTCGCAAGACACCTTGCAGCGCCAGCGCAATCTCGGTCTGCATATCGGCAAGCTTTTTCTGAATCAACTGATTCGCCGCCAACGGCTGGCCAAACTGTTGACGGTCAAGACAGTACTGACGTGCGGTATGCCAGCAGAACTCCGCGGCACCCAGAACCCCCCAGGAGATTCCATAGCGAGCAGAGTTCAAGCAGGTAAAGGGCCCCTTCAGACCGCGAATCTCCGGGAACGCATTCTCTTCTGGAACAAACACCTGATCCATCATGATCATTCCCGTAATCGAGGCGCGAAGACCAATCTTGCCGTGAATCGCCGGTGCGGTAAGCCCCTTCATACCCTTCTCAAGAATAAAGCCGCGAATCTTGCCTTCATCGTCTTTTGCCCAGACCACAAATACATCCGCAATCGGACTATTCGAAATCCAAGTCTTCGCTCCCGATAGGCTGTAACCACCAGGCACGCATTTCGCCCGTGTGGTCATGCCAGCCGGATCAGAGCCAGCATCAGGCTCTGTAAGACCAAAGCAGCCGATCCATTCGCCACTTGCCAACTTCGGGAGAAACTTTTGTCGTTGTGCCTCGGTTCCAAATTCATAGATAGGAAGCATCACGAGTGAGCTCTGGACGCTCATCATCGACCGATAGCCACTATCAACCCGCTCAATCTCTCGTGCAATAAGGCCATACGAGACATAGTTAACCCCTGCCCCACCATACTGCGTCGGAATATAGGCGCCGAGCAGCCCCATATCCCCCATTTCGCGAAAGATTGCCGGATCGGTCGCCTCATGACGAAACGCTTCCAACACTCTTGGCGCGAGCTTTTCCTGTGCATAGGCGCGCGCGGCGTCCATGATCATGGTCTCTTCTGCAGAGAGCTGCTCGGACAACAGAAATGGGTCTTCCCAAGAAAACTGAGCGTGAGTACTAGACATAGTTCCTCTCTAAGACAAATGGGTGCTTGGTCTGGGCATAAGTGTACGCCCGCAATCCGACTAGCGCACGGTCGAGTTCTGCCAGACAGGTTGCCAGGTACCGCGCAGAATACGATCGAGCCACACCGCACATGACAAGGTCTTGCTATCCGTGATCTCACCTGCATGGATTGCATCGAAAAAATCGTCCGGCGTCATCACTACCAGTTCGAGACACTCCCCCTGCTCGCGCGCACTGTCGCCGGCCGTCAGTGACTTCGCCATAAAGAGATGAATGACCTCAGTGGAATAGGCGATGACAGGATGCATCTCACCGAGCTTCGCCCACTGCCCTGCCCGATAGCCCGTTTCTTCAGTCAGTTCCCGCTGCACCGCCATCAGAGGGTCTTCACCGGGATTTAATTTTCCCGCCGGAAATTCAAGAAAGCTACGGTTTAATGGATAGCGCCACTGCCGCTCCAGCACTAGCCGGCCATCGTCCAAGACCGGAATGACCACCGCAGCGCCAGGATGCAGCGTGTACTCAAACGTCTGCTCGTGTCCGTCCGGCGCCCGAACATGGTCGCGGTAGACCTTAAGTAACTTCCCTTGAAAGACTGACTCTCCCGCGAGACGCTGCTCGAGCAGCGAGGGATACGGCTCGTCGAGACGTCCCGCCGGCCGCGGATCGTCAGTCGCCATTCGATGGGCGTCGTTTGAGATAGCGCCAGACATAACTGGGATAGGCGAGCACCAGGAACATCAGTACCGTAATCGCGTAGAACTGCCACTCTTGCGAGTGACGCCGTCCCACGGCTGCTTCCAGTCCAAGTCCAATCGCGAGGAAGAGGCCGTAATAGACCAATAGCTCGAGTAGTCGCAGCCAGACACTTTTTACAGAGCGCGACCAGATGAGAAACAGCCGTTCAGTAACAAATGGCAGACTCGCCAGCACGATGGCGAGCAACAGCAGAATCAGTGCGGCGGCGCCGGTATTCATGCGGCCAACGACATCCGGACCGTATAGATACACACTGCCATTAACGGGCCGGGCATCAGCCCCAGCGCGACGACCGCCAGCCCATTGACTGTTAGCAGTGACCGGACACCTCGACCACAGTCCATCGGCATCTCAATCTTCGAGGTCTCGAAGTACATTACTTTGACAAGACGCAGATAGTAGAAGGCACCGACAAGAGAGGCCATCACCGCAAGCACCGCCAGCCAGACGTGGCCTGCCTGAACGACCGCTTCGAGCACGACCAGCTTGGCATAAAAGCCCACCGTTGGGGGAATACCCGCCATCGAGAACACCAGAATTAAAAAGATGCCGGCAAGCCACGGATGGCGCTGCGCAAGTCCCTTCAGGTCATCCAAGGTCTCACACTCGAACCCTCTTGAAGAGGCAATCAACAGAACCCCAAAGCTTCCAAGAGTCGTAATGACATAGGTCACCACATAAAAGAGCGACGCCGCATAGGCATCCACTGCCCCTTTGGTATCGGCACCGACCACGCCGGAAACGAACCCCAGGAGCATGAAACCCATGTGGGCAATCGTCGAGTACGCGAGCAGACGCTTGACGTTGGTCTGCATGATCGCGACGAGATTACCGACCACTAGCGAGAGCACCGCCAGGATCATCAACATCTGCTGCCAGTCAGCGGCTACGCCAAACATTCCGCTCACCAACAGTCGGGTCACGATCGCAAATGCGGCAAACTTCGGGGCCGCGCCAATCAGGAGCGTCATGGCGGTCGGCGCGCCTTGGTAGACGTCAGGAACCCACATGTGAAACGGCACGGCGCCGAGCTTAAAGGCGAGTCCAGCGACGATAAACACCGTACCAAACACCATAATTAGCCGGTCCGCCTGGCCGGAGGCAAGCTTGTCCGCAATCAGGGGCAGATCTAAGGTGCCTGTGGCGCCGTAGACCATCGACATCCCATAGAGCAGAAAACCAGACGCTAAGGCACCCAAAACAAAATACTTCATCGCCGCTTCTGTTGACACGGCGTGCTCCCGTCGTAAGGCAACCAGTGCATAAAGGGCAAGCGAGAGCAGCTCAATACCGAGATACACCGTCAGGAAGTTATTGGCCGAGATCATCACGAACTGGCCAAGCAACGCAAACAGTGCCAGCAGGTGAAACTCACCATTCGGAATATCCCGGTCACGAATGTAATGACGGCCGTAACTGAGGGTGACGGCCACGGCAAGGGCAGCGGCGCCCTTCAGAAAAGCCGACATCGAATCCGCCACCACCAGACCATTCATGGCATAGACCGTGGTGGTGTCTGAAGCCAGCATCAGCTGCCAGAGACCAATCAGAATCAGGCCGGCAAGCGAAATACCATGAACAAGCGCGCCGCTGTTACGTCGGGTAAATAAGTCCACCAGCAAGACAACCGCCAAGAGTCCAAACAACAGGATCTCGGGGAGTGCAGCCTGGATCTGTAGAGATTCAAAGGTCATGGAGAGTCACTTTCCGAAATCAAGGCGTCGGCAGCTTAGAGGTGGCAACATGCTTTAACAGGCCATCGGCGGACACCTGAATCGCATCCGTAAACGGCGCTGGCCACAGGCCCATCAGCAGCACGAAGAAGGCTAGCGCCATGAGCATCCAAAACTCGCGGCGGTTCACGTCCTTCAGCTCGGCGACGTGGTCATTAGCGATCTCACCGAAGACCACGCGCTTATACATCCAAAGCGAATACGCCGCCCCGAAAATAAGCGTGGTTGCCGCAAGCAGCCCGATCCAGAAGTTGTACTCGACGGCACCGAGGATCACCATGAACTCCCCAACGAAACCACTCGTCGCCGGAAGTCCACTATTGGCCATGGCAAACAAAAGAAAGAGCGCCGCAAACTTTGGCATGCGGTTTACGACGCCACCGTAGTCGGCAATCTGTCGCGAATGGAGGCGGTCATACAGCACCCCAATACAAAGGAACATGGCGCCCGAGATAAACCCGTGCGAGATCATCTGAACAATTCCGCCCTGCACACCAAGACTGTTAAACATAAAGAAACCAAGCGTCACGAATCCCATGTGGGCAATCGACGAGTACGCCACTAGCTTTTTCATGTCCGCCTGAACAAGGGCCACTAGACCAATATAGACGACAGCAATCAGCGACAAACTGATCATCAACAGATCTAGTTCGCGAGATGCGTCTGGCGCAATCGGTAACGAGAACCGTAGGAATCCGTAGGCGCCGAGTTTCAACATGATCGCAGCCAGTACCACAGAGCCGCCGGTTGGTGCCTCCACGTGGGCATCGGGCAGCCAAGTGTGAACAGGCCACATCGGGACCTTGACGGCAAAGGCAATCAGAAACGCCAAGAAGATCAGGATCTGCGCATTGAGCGGCAACGGCAACGCATGCCAGGCCAAAATATCAAAACTGCCTGACTTCATGTAGAGATAGATCAGGGCAATCAGGGTGAGTAGCGATCCGAGCAGGGTGTACAGGAAGAACTTAAACGCGGCATAGACACGATTGGGACCTCCCCAGATACCGATGATCAGATACATCGGAATTAGGGTCGCCTCGAAAAAGACGTAAAACAGAATTCCATCTAACGCAGAAAAAACGCCAATCATCAGCCCAGAAAGCACTAGAAATGCGCCCATGTACTGACCCACCCGATCCTGGATGACCTCCCAGCCCGCCACCACGACAAATACGGTAATCAGCGCTGTCAGGGGGACAAACCACATCGATAGACCGTCTACGCCAAGCGAGTAGTGGATACCAAACTGAGGAATCCACTCGCGTTTCTCCACAAACTGCATCCCTGAGAAAACGATATCAAACGACGTAAATACCGGAATGGTCACGAGGAACCCAGCAACCGAGGCGGCGAGTGCAGCCCAGCGTAGCGTCCTCGCAGACCCAGCGCGATCTGCAAGAATCATCGCGACCCCCGCGAGAATCGGTAGCCAGATGGCAACACTTAAAACAGGAAAGTCAGTCGTCATCATTTCACCATCGGAACCGAATTCACCACTGGTGCGAACCACCAGAGCATCAACGCCACGCCCAGGATCATGGCAATCGCGTAGTGATAGAGGTAGCCCGTCTGGCCAAGACGCATGATCGAGGCAATCGCGGCCACCACCCGCGCACTTCCGTTCACTACCAGTCCATCAATCAATCCCTGGTCTGCGCGTTTCCAGAGCTGACCACCAAGGAGCCGTGCACCGCCTGCAAAGACAATCTCATTGAAACGATCCATAAAGTACTTCTGCTCGAGCACGTGATGAACCGTCGACAGTCGGCGTGAGATTGCAGCGGGTATCTCAGGACGATAGAGATAAAACACTGCCGATGTCACAACACCGAGAAGTGCCAACCAGAACGGCCATGTCACCACGGCGTGCTGTGCCAAGCCCACCCAGTCCGTGAAGTGCGACTTCAGGGTCGCCATCGCCGGATGTCCTGCATCGACAAACAAGACCCCCGCAAAATAGTCCCCAAAGAGCATCGGACCAATGGCCACCGCGCCGAGGATGACTGACGGAATCGCCAAAAAGATCAGCGGTAACGTGACAACCCACGGCGACTCATGCGGTCCATCCCCGTGATGATCATGGCCGTGTCCGTGGTCATCGTGATGGCCATGATCGTGGCCGCCCTGCTCCCAACGCGGGGTGCCGTGAAAGACCAGAAAGAACATCCTGAAAGAGTAAAACGCTGTCACGAACACCCCGAGCAGCAGCATCAGGTAGACCGCAGGGGCGGCAATCAGATTCGAAGCCCGTACCGCCTCGATGATCATGTCCTTTGAGTAAAAGCCGGAGAAGAACGGTGCCCCGATCAACGCCAGCGAACCCAATAAGGAGACGGCCCAGGTGATCGGCATGCGCTTCCACAGCCCGCCCATGCGCCGAATGTCTTGCTCATGGTGCATCCCAATAATGACGGAGCCGGCGGCCAGAAAGAGCAGCGCCTTAAAGAATGCGTGGGTCATGAGATGGAAAAAGGCGACCGAATATGCCGACGCGCCGAGCGCCACGGTCATATAGCCGAGTTGCGAGAGCGTGGAATAGGCGACGACGCGTTTGATGTCGTTCTGAATAATGCCCAGAAAACCCATAAACAATGCGGTAATAGCGCCGACAATCAGCACAAAGGAGAGTGCAATATCACTGAGTTCAAAGAGCGGTGACATCCGCGCCACCATAAAGATGCCGGCGGTCACCATGGTCGCCGCGTGAATCAGCGCAGAGATAGGCGTGGGACCTTCCATCGAATCCGGCAGCCAGACATGTAACGGAAACTGCGCTGACTTCCCCATCGCTCCGATAAACAGGCAGATACAGGCCACGGCAAGTAAAGGCCAATCGGTATTAGGGATTAGAGAGATCGTCGTCTTGGAAAGTGTTGGGGCGGCCTGAAACACCTGGGCATAGTCCAGTGATCCTGCATGGGCGGCAATCAGTCCAATACCTAGGATGAACCCAAAATCACCCACACGATTGACAAGAAAGGCCTTCAAGTTGGCATAGATCGCCGTCGGGCGGGTGTACCAGAAACCAATCAATAGATAAGAGACGAGACCGACCGCCTCCCAGCCGAAGAAGAGCTGTAGAAAGTTGTTGCTCATCACCAGCATGAGCATCGAGAACGTAAAGAGCGAGATATAACTAAAGAACCGCTGATACCCGGGGTCGTCCCGCATGTAGCCGATGGTGTACACGTGGACCGCAAGCGAGACCGAGGTCACGACCACCATCATCGTGGCCGATAGCGTATCGATCAGGAAACCCACCTCAAATCGAAGGTCACCAATCACTGCCCAGGTGTAGACCGAGCCATTAAACACGTTACCGGCAAACACATCTAACAACACGACAACAGATGCCACCAACGAGACCAGGACGCCAAGGATCGTTACCGAGTGGGATGCGGTACGACCGATCTGCCGACCGAAGAGGCCGGCAATCATCGCGCCAACTAAGGGCGCGAGCGGAACGAGAAGATACAGAGAGGTCATGACCGATTAGCCCTTTAGTTCGTCGAGCTCTTCTACTTCGACGGTATTCAGATTTCGGAACAAGACCACCAAAATGGCGAGTCCAATGGCAGATTCCGCCGCAGCAACGGTCAGAATGAAAAAGACAAAGATCTGACCAGCCGCGTCACCGAGGTAATGCGAGAAGGCAATGAAGTTCATGTTTACCGCCAAGAGCATCAGCTCAATCGCCATTAACAGCACGATCAAGTTCTTTCGGTTCATGAAGATTCCAATGACACTCAGCGCGAACAGAATTGCGCCAAGCGTCAGAAAATGCGCCAAGGTCAGCATGTCAGACCTCCTCCTTCTTTTTGGAGACGGGCGCTACCGAGACAAGCTGTACCCGATCTTCTGCACGCACCTTGACCTGCTTGCTAGGATCTTGATGCTTGCTGTCCTTACGACGACGCAGCGTCAGCGCAATCGCCGCCACAATGGCAAGGAGCAGAATGACCGCAGCAATCTCAAACGCGTAGACGTAATCCGTATAGATGAGGCGGCCTAATGCCCTGGTGTTGTCGTAATTTGCCGGAAGCGGGGCGACCGCACTCTCAGGGACGTTGAAACTACGAATCAAGACCGCAGCCATCTCAAAAATAATCAGTCCGCCCACCGGCGCCGCCACCCGAAGGTTGGCCCAAAAACCCTGACGAAGCCGTTCAAGGTCAAAATCGATCATCATGACCACGAACAAGAACAGCACCATGACGGCACCCACATAGACGAGCACGAGGGTAATCGCGAGAAACTCTGCCCTAAGCAGTAACCAGATGGCCGCAGCACTAAAGAAACTCAGCACCAGATAGAGCGCCGCATGCACTGGATTTCGCGCCGTGATAACCCGCAGAGCCGCGAACACCAAAATGGCCGCGAAGACGTAAAAAAGTGTGAGGGTGACATCAAACATTCGCGTAGTTCCTGAAGGGGCGCATCATCGATAGGGAGCATCTGCCTGACGCGCCTGGGCAATCTCAGACTCGTAACGATCGCCAACGGCGAGCAGCATCTCTTTCGTGAAATAGAGATCTCCCCGGCTCTCGCCGTGGTACTCATGAATATGGGTCTCAACGATCGAGTCGACCGGACAGCTCTCTTCGCAGAAACCGCAGAAGATGCACTTCGTCAGATCAATGTCATATCGGGTCGTGCGACGCGTCCCATCCGCACGCACATCAGACTCAATCAAGATGGCCTGCGCGGGACAGACCGCCTCGCAGAGCTTACAAGCGATACACCGCTCTTCCCCGTTGGGATAGCGACGAAGCGCGTGAAGACCACGAAACCGAGGTGAGTATGGCGTCTTCTCCTCGGGGTACTGCACCGTGATTTTCTTCGCAAAAAGATACCGTCCCGTCAGGGCCATGCCACGGAGCATTTCCAGTAGCAGGAAGGATCGGAAAAACGACACGACAGAGTTCAACACGCGTTCCTCCTTACCAGATTGACCAAGGGGTCTGCATCCAGGCGGCAATCAGCACCAGCCAGACCAACGTCACAGGGATAAAGATCTTCCAGCCCAAGCGCATGATCTGGTCGTAGCGATACCTTGGAAAGGACGCCCGCATCCAGATGAAAAGACTGACTACGAAGAAGCTCTTGATCCCCAGCCAGATCCAACCTGGAATGAAGTCAAGCCCATCGATCGGGGCATCCCAGCCTCCCAAGAACATGATCGACGCCAGGACAGAGATCAGAATCATGTTGGCGTACTCGGCAAGGAAAAATACGGCGAAGGCCATTCCGGAGTATTCCACCATGTGCCCTGCCACAATCTCTGACTCACCCTCCACCACATCGAAGGGATGGCGGTTCGTCTCAGCAACCCCAGAGATGAAATACACCACAAATACGGGCAGCAACGGCAGCCAGTTCCAGGACAAGAAGTTCAAGCCAAGGTCCTCTGTAAAGAATCCCTTTTGCTGGCTGACCACGATCTCAGTGATATTGAGACTACCCGTCACCAGCAGCACGCAGACCAAGGCAAATCCAATCGCCAGCTCATAGGACACCATCTGCGCCGAGGCCCGCATCGCCGCAAGGAATGCGTACTTCGAGTTCGACGCCCAGCCTGCAAGAATCACACCGTAGACTTCAAGCGACGTAATGGCTAATAACAGCAGGAGTCCCGCGTTGATATTCGCAAGGACCACGTCTGGGCCGAACGGAATCACAACCCAGGCCGCCATCGCCGGCATGATCGTCATGATCGGACCAAGGACATACAAGCCCTTATTCGCCTGAGAAGG
>JACCDO010862556.1_pt1 | contig 68710 bp, 72 predicted proteins | sample 7446101 | NCBI WGS metagenome assembly JACCDO01 (sample SAMN15323440, study PRJNA562643) | freshwater metagenome | isolation source: river surface water | place: USA:Blue River Watershed | collected 2017-08-16 | reverse complement strand
TTATATTGCCAATCCTGATTTAGTAGAGCGCTTCAAATTGAATGCTCCTCTGAATCCATATAACCGCGCTACTTTCTATGGTGGTCAAGAAGCTGGCTATACGGACTATCCAGCACTTTAAGTCAATTTGCTTGACTCAATAAACCCCGCTGTTAGAAGTGGGGTTTATTTTTTATCTTCAGGATCTTTCAGAAGATCGAAGTGATTGGCAACTAGTAATAAAGCAATGGATGCGCAGCCCATGGCAAAGAACTGCCATTGATGCAACATTGCTGTACCTATAACAGTCATTAAAATTGTCCAGCCAACAGCCATCTTCGCTTTTTTAGAGAGCGGCTTCATATTCTATTAACCCTTAAGTATTCGCTTTAACTTTCCTTAACATGCAAGGAAGTGAATCGTTCTTGATGATGTAATGTTGCCATAAAGTCGTGAAGCTATTTTTGGCATCTAAAAAGTCCGTAGTTTTCAGTAGGATTAATGTGGGACAGCTCGCCACTAGTTCAGCCTAACTTTAGCGCTGAGTTCGTTGAGGGCGCCTCTTTTATCGACCTGGGAGAGCCTGAGAGCCTCAGTTTCAAAGTCGAGCTGGCCGGGATGAAATTGATCATCGTTTTGTAAGTCGATTACATAAGTCCAGACAAGCTCGCGACCGCGGTTCTTAAAGACATCAACTACACGTTTCATATGTACCGCCTTTGTGGTGATGCTTAATTGCTGGCTGGGGAAGAGGTTTCAGTCTTAGTCTGCGTGTTTAATACGTTCTTCAGTGTAATCAAGTTTCGTGGCTCAATCCGAATAACGCCACCTCGAGGACTATCAATATCTGCAATCAAGAAAAACGAGACAGCAATAACAAAAGGGAAAATCATGAAGAGGACAATGTTCTTCTGAAAGTTACGCGCTCCAAATCCAACCAATAAGTTGGCGCAAACGGCGATAGCCGCCATGAGGAGCCAGGCGGTGCTAGGAATGCGATTCCACCAGGCAGCTTGCACATAGCCTTGTGAATTCAGAACATCATTCATACCTGAGACCACCAGTGCAATCGTTGCAGTTTGGTTGCTACGAGCAGTCGGTAAAATCTCATTCCATAGATCATTCTGTAGTTGATCCGTCTTTAGATGGATGTCCTTGATTTTTTCGCGCTCTTGTTTTGAATAGAACAGAATACGCTGATCTAAGTATTGCATGAGTAAATCTTTGGTAACCTGGCTTGCCTTCGGGGGAAGTAGGTCTGCTCGCAAATATTCCGTGCCAATCGCATTTGCTTCACTTTCCTCCAGGGTCTCCCTTAGGTCATGTCGATCAATTGCCATGGAAAAGGTAAAGCCAATCAGAAGTGCTAATAAAGTTAATGTGGCTGTTTGGATGATGCCCAGGTCTTCAGAGGTTTCAGTATCTTTAGTCCGATAGCGGCTGAGGATTGTATTGCCAAACCAAACGCAAAATGCAAATACTAGGAATGCAATTCCGAAAACAAGTAGAGGGTTGTTGAGTATTGAGCTAATTTAAAAAGTTCCTGGATACAAAATATCTTTAGTGACATTCTGGATATCGCGATGGCCAGTAAATGCCATAGTGATATCCAACTCATTCTTAATAATTTCTAGGCACTTCGTAACGCCAGCTTCACCCATGGCGCCTAAGCCATACAAAAATGGACGACCGATCATAGTACCGCGAGCGCCTAAGGCCCATGCCTTTAGAACATCTTGGCCAGATCGAATACCGCCATCCATCCATACTTCAATATCTTTGCCAACAGCTTCCACTATTCCTGGAAGAGCCTGAATGCTAGAGACAGCGCCATCCAATTGACGGCCACCGTGATTAGAGACAATCAGGGCATCGGCCCCAGAGTTTGCAGCCATGCGCGCATCGTCCTCATCCAAGATTCCCTTGATGATGAGTTTTCCGCCCCAGAGTTTTTTAATCCACTCCACATCACTCCAGCTTAATCCTGGATCAAATTGTTCTGCAGTCCAGGAAGAAAGGGAGGACATATTTCCTACGCCGGTTGCGTGCCCCACAATATTGCGGAAAGTTCTGCGTGGTGTCATCGCCATTCCAAGACACCAGCGTGGTTTAGTAGCCATATTGATCATATTCGTGATCGTCAGCTTGGGAGGGGCCGAGAGACCATTCTTAAGATCTTTATGACGCTGACCCAAAATTTGGAGGTCGAGAGTCAAAACTAGGGCTGAGCACTTCGCAGCTTTTGCGCGCTCAATTAAGCGCTCAATAAAACCACGATCTTTCATTACATAGAGCTGAAACCAAAATGGTTTAGAGGTGCGTTCTGCCACATCTTCGATAGAGCAGATGCTCATCGTGGATAAACAAAAAGGAACGCCAAATTTTTCTGCAGCTTTAGCAGCCAAAATTTCACCATCAGCATGCTGCATCCCGGTAAGTCCAGTTGGCGCAAGCGCTACTGGCATCGTGACTTCTTGGCCAACCATAGTTGTTTTGGTTGTGCGGTTAGTCATATCAACGGCAACGCGCTGACGTAACTTGATCTTCTGAAAATCAGATTCATTAGCGCGATAGGTAGATTCCGTCCAAGAACCTGAATCTGCATAGTCATAGAACATCTTGGGGGTGCGTTTTTTGTGGAGTATCCGCAAGTCTTCTATATTGGTAATGATTGCCACAATGTATCCTTCTGTTGAATGCCTTTTATAAGAGACATTTATCTAATTAAGCTCTATCTTAGCAATACCAAGGATTTGTTTCTACAATGCTAGAGTATCCCTCGATTGGGGCCCTAAATCCCTAACTACCACCCCCCTTAATGCCTCAACTGAATCTCGCAACCACCTCTTATTTACTGATTGCCACTGCTTTATGGGCTGGTAATGCGATTGCTGGGCGTGTTTTGGTGGCTAGCGCAGCTGTTTCACCGATTACCCTCAGTTTGGTACGTTGGGGTTTGGCGGCATTACTGTTGCTGCCATTAGGATGGAGAGTGTTTGCACCTAGTAGTGCTTTATGGCAAAACAAGAAGCGCTTTGTCTTATTAGGCTTATTTGGTGTTGGAAGTTACAACGTACTTTTATATCTTGCGCTAGAAACTTCAACAGCCATCAATGTCACCTTGATTGGTGCCAGCATGCCCATCTGGATGTTGCTGATTGGTGCTCTTTTTTATCAAACCAAACCTGGACTATTACAGTTAGTTGGTGCAGTTGTCTCGCTGCTTGGTGTGGCAATTGTATTAACGAGAGGTGATTTATCGACCTTACTTTCAATGGAGATGGTACTCGGCGACTTATTAATCATGTTGGCGACGATTACCTGGGCTTTTTATAGTTGGATGTTAAGTCGACCTGGTGTGAGCACTGAGCGCCAATGGCCTTGGGCCGAATTTTTAATGGCGCAGGTTTTTGTGGGCTTATTGTGGACGGGGTTCTTTGACGTTTTTGAGATTGCCGCTGGTCAGGCATATTTAGAGCTCAATCTCTGGACTGCTTCTCTCATTCTTTTTGTCGCAGTTGGCCCCTCACTAATTGCTTATCGTTGCTGGGGATTAGGTGTGAATGGGGCAGGGCCTACAGTTGCCGCTTTCTTTGCCAACTTCATTCCTTTATTCACAGCAATCCTGTCTGCCGCTATGCTGGGTGAACCACCGAGGCTCTTTCATGGCCTGGCGTTTGCCTTGATCGTGATTGGGATTGTCATTTCTTCGAGAAGAAAACAGCAGTAAAAAGCGGTAAATGCTCCAAAAAGGCCTTCCTAATGCGGTTTTTTGAGGATCGCCCAAAAAGGCCGCTAAATCAGTATCATTTAGGGCTAATCACACAATTCCTAGGAAATTACTATGCCAGGTTTACTCCCCAACGTTGATCCAGACGGTTTATTAGAGTTCTCAGTCGTTTATACCGACCGCTCCTTAAATCACATGTCTGAAGAGTTCAAACGTGTGATGGTTGATATTTCAAGTGTGCTCAAAGATGCTTATAACGCGAGCTCTGCTGTAATCGTTCCTGGTAGCGGTACATTCGGCATGGAGGCTGTAGCCCGTCAATTTGCCAACAATCAAAAGTGTTTGGTTCTACGTAATGGCTGGTTTAGCTACCGTTGGACACAAATTTTTGACCTAGCCAATATTACGAACGACATTACCGTCATCAAAGGTCGTCAGTTGGAAGCATCTACTCAGGGTGTATTTGCACCAGCACCGATTGAAGAGGTAGTGGCTTTTATCAAGAAAGAAAAACCAGCAGTAGTTTTTGCGCCGCACGTAGAAACCTCCGCAGGCATCATCCTGCCAGATGACTATCTCAAAGCAGTTGGTGAAGCTGTCCGCTCTGTAAATGGTTTGTTTGTATTAGATTGCATCGCTTCAGGTGCAATGTGGGTAGATATGAAGGCCTGTAATGTAGATGTGGTGATTACAGCGCCGCAAAAAGGCTGGAGCAGCTCCCCATGCTGCGCATTGATCGCACTTGGTGAGAGAGCACGCGAGCGTATTGATGCTACTCAAAGTACTAGCTTCTCGATGGATCTCAAAAAGTGGATGCAGATTATGGAAGCCTATGAAAAGGGTGGTCATGTGTATCACACGACGATGCCTACCGATGCGCTCAAGATCTTACGCAACGTCATGAAAGAAACTCAGTCACTAGGCTTTGCAGCGTTAAAGGCAAAGCAAGTAGAGTTGGGCACTAAAGTTCGAGATTTATTGGTATCCAAAGGCTATCACTCTGTTTCTGCTAAAGGGTTCCAAGCTCCTGGCGTAGTGGTGAGCTATACCAAGGACCCAGATATTCAATCTGGTAAGAAATTTATTGCGCTTGGTTTACAAACTGCTGCAGGCGTTCCTTTGCAGTGCGACGAAAGACCAGACTTCCGTACATTCCGTATCGGCTTATTTGGCTTGGAGAAGTTAGCTCACGTAGATCGTACGCTTGGCCATCTCTCAGCAGCCTTGGAGAAGATTACCGAGGCAGAAGCTCAGCCTGCGTAATAGCTTCCCGCGTTCAATCAAGGCCATCTGATGATGGCCTTTTTCTTTTTTTACCTGGCCAGTGGATTGCGAGTGGCTTGACTAAAATTGAAGTATTGAGAGCAAATTTTTGAGTATTATCAAATTATCCATAAACCATCCTGGAGAATTCCATGATTGCTCGTATTGTCCGCCTGTATCTGGCCACTCTTATTTCTGCAGCTATTGGTATTTCTCCAATTTCAGTGATGGCTGCTGATCCAGCTCCTGGAGCGACACCCGCAGCCGCTCCAACAGAAGCTCCGGCAAATAAAGCTCAGAAAAAAGTGAAGAAAGAAAAGAAAGCTGAGAAAAAATCAAAGAAGAAGTCAAAGAAGAAATCGAAGTCCGCTACAGACACAGCCACTTAGTAATCATTTACCCCTTTATCAATTTAGGGGCTCTGTTTTATCAAGGTCATCGGGTTCACTAGAGTTCGGTGACTTTTTTCTTGGACTGTCTTTGCGAACCAACAACCACATTGCCGCAATCACTAAAGTCATTCCACTAATTTGAATCCAGGTGATGGGTTCTGACAAAATAAAATAACCCATAAAGATAGTTGATACTGGACCTAATATTCCGGCTTGCGCTACTAGCGGTGAGCCAATACGGTTTATGGCCACCATAATTAGCAACATCGGGATCACTGTACACAGACCGGCATTTAACAGACTTAACCAATAAATTGCTTGGGTTTGCTCGAAAATCGCGCTTGGGTTGTAAAACGATGACTGTATTAAGCTAAAAAATGCAGAAGCGGTGCTCGCATAGACTACTAAGCGCACGCTACCAATGCGCTGAACCATTTCACCTGAGCCAATCATATAGGTTGCATAGGCGCAGGCGCTTCCAAATACTAAGATCATGCCGAGCCATGCGCTCAAGCCGGTAGAGCTTGCATCCTGAATAAAGACGATGAATACACCAAGGTAGCCTACTACTAGTGCATACCACTGCAAACGAGAGATCGTTTTATGCAAGACAAAATACGATATGAGAAGCACGATCGTTGGTGTGAGGTACAACACAATTCTCTCAAGACCAACAGAGATATATTGCAGTCCAAGAAAATCTAAGTAACTCGATAGAAAGTAACCTAAAAAGCCCAAGAAAACTAACTTCAATCGATCGGACCATGCAAGGGGACTCATTGCTTTTCTGCGAGACTCCCACCAATAGATTATCCAGAACATGGGGAGTGCCATGAGCATTCGTAAGGCTAAAAGCGTTTCTGAATTAGCGCCATAGCCAAAAGCAAGTTTGATGAGAACGGCTTTTCCAGAGAAGAGCATGGAGCCAAATCCGGCCATCAAGATGCCATAGAGGTAGCGGCGATGGTGATAGGCTGCGCTTGCTGATTGCATAGGACTTTATAGCAGCTTATTTAATAAGCTTCTCATCTCCAGGATGGTTTCTGAGGGGGTTAAACCAATTGGGCCAACACCTTGACGAACTAGACTGTCAGCTGCCGCTGCATGCAGTTGTATAGCAATACCCGTAGATTCCCATAAGTTAAGTTGGTGGCGAACCCCCTGGGCTGCGATTGCAGCAATACTTCCTGTGAGAACGTCTCCCATGCCTCCGGTGCCCATGCCTGGATTGCCTTCTCGGCACTGCAGGGCAGGGTGTTTGGGTGAGCCAATTAAAGTGTGCCGACCCTTTAGGACAACAATACATTGCGTCATTGCAATTAATTGTTCTAAAGTGGCTAAGCGATCAGATTGAACGTTCTCTGTAGCAATACCGAGTAGTTTGGCTGCTTCGCCTGGATGCGGTGTCAGCACAACCTGATCAGGAAATTGTTGATTACGATTTTGTAATGCCGATAAAAGATCTTTTGATTCTGCAATCAGATTGAGTGCATCTGCATCAATCATTAAAGGAATGCTTGGGTATTGAAGTACTCCAATGAGTAATGTAGAGGCAAGAGCAGACTTACCAAGTCCTGGGCCAATCGCAATAACATCAGGATTAGTAATTCTTAAGACATCATCAATCTGTGTACTTGCCAATCGAATCATTAGTTCAGGAGACTCTGGGCATGCTTTTGCGGATGCAGAGTCTAACATTTCTAGAATGGTCCAGCCAGCACCTAGATGCAGGCAGGCATTGCCAGCAAGTAAAAGGGCGCCTGCCATCCCTGGCGCGCCGCCTATTAAAAGAGCTTTACCTGCATTGCCTTTATGTTCACTAGCACCGCGTTTTAAGCGCTTGGCTAATGCAAAAGTGTCCAGTTTTGATGTTGGTGAGGTCATATTAGTAGTATCACCCTGATTGGGGTGTTTGAACTCATTGTAAGAGAGAGTATGCTGAAAATATGAAGATCCAATTTCTTGGTGCTGCTGGTGAGGTTACTGGTTCACGTCATTCTGTAGAGCTCACTCTTGCTGGGAGGCAGAGGCACTTTATGGTTGACTATGGAATGTTTCAGGGTGGGCGAGAGGCTACAAATAAAAATATAGAGCCCTTACCATTCTCACCCAAGGATCTTGATTTTATAGTGCTGACGCACGCACACATTGATCACAGCGGCTTATTGCCCCGTTTGTGCGCCCAGGGATTCAGCGGCCCTATTTATTGCACATCCGCCACTTTTGAGTTGTTAAAAATTTTGCTACCGGATAGCGCGTATTTACAACGTGCTGATGTTGATAGAGCAGAGCGCAAGCAGAAAGCTGGAAAGTGGCGCGGGGAAATGCCCATCGCCTTATATTCTCGTGAAGAGGTGGATCTCGCTTTATCGCAATTTACAGTTTTGCAATATGGGCAAGTAGTTGAGGCGATCCCAGGTATTCAATTAGAGTTTCGCAATGCAGGGCATATTCTGGGGTCGGCAATAGCCATCATAGATATCACTGAAGATAATGCCCAGAAAAAGCGCTGTGTTTTTTCGGGAGACATTGGGATGAAGGGCAAAGTTCTGATGCCTGACCCCGACGTCATTTCAAATGCTGATGTGCTACTTGTTGAGTCAACTTATGGAGATCGCCAGCACCGTAGCTTGCAAGATACTGAAGATGAATTAGTGATGGTGATTTCATCGACAATGACTGCACACGGCAATATTGTGATGCCTGCTTTCGCAGTTGGCCGTACACAAGAAATTTTATTCCTATTGATTGATCTTGTGAGAAGAGGCCGCCTGCCACATTTAAGTGTTTGGGTAGATTCACCTATGGCAACTGCTGCTACCCATTTGACTCAGCATTTCTTTTCACAGTTAGATAGTCAGTCTCAGGCAACATTTGAATGGTTCAAGGCCAATCCAGAATCTGTCGATTTACGATTTATCGCTGATGTTGAGGAATCTAAAGCGCTCAATAAAATCAAAGGAGGCGCCATCATTATCTCGGCAAGTGGCATGTGTGATGCTGGACGCATTGTTCATCATTTGGCCAGTAATCTACCGCGTGAGCAAAATGCCATCATCATTACGGGATTTCAAGCGTATGGAAGTTTGGGTAGACGCCTGGTGGATAAAGCTAAGAAGGTACGCTTATTTGGTGAGGAGGTACTCGTGAAGGCATCCATCCACACCATCGGAGGATTATCTGCCCATGCGGATCAGGCTGGCTTGCTAGATTGGCTGAAGGGATTTGAGCTGCCGCCTAAATCAGTCTTTGTGGTTCATGGTGAGCCCGAGTCTTCCTCGGTATTTGCTGAATGTATCCGAGATGAATTGGGCTGGAAAAACGTCATCATCCCTGAACGCTTACATACCTACCCTTGTTAGGCTAATGACCAGATCCTGCTTGTATTGATTGACATAAAAAAACCGCGGCGGACCGCGGTTTGATTTAGCTGAAGAAAAAATTACTTCTTAGCGTCTGCTGCTGGAGCCGCTGCTGGAGCTGCTGGTGCAGCTGCTTTCTTAGCTTCTTCCATGTGAGCTGCTTCTGCGCCATGCTTTTCGCCGCCCATATCAATGTCGCCGTCGCCTTTGATGAGTAAATAGGCGGTGGCACTAATTAATACCAGTACCATGATGATGATTGCACGGTTGCTCATTGCTTTTCCTTCAGTTTGGTTGAAATTAGCCCAATATTAACCCTTGTTGGAGCCGGGGTAAATCCCAACTAGCCCTAAGGATCTCTACATCAGGCTGATTTAGGTATTAATACTAAGTTTTGGGCAGAATGATTAGGTCTTATTGCCATAAATGTAAGGGGTAAGATGGGCATGACACCGATACCTAAGGCAAGCATATGAGTTCAAAGCTCCCCATTAATAACGCTCAGACCATTACAGATTTTTTAAGTCTGGAGCCTCATCAAATTTCTGAAGAGAGTTCAGAAGAGTCTTATAAGTTTGCATTTGATGACGAAGCATTTTTAGCGCGCAGAGAAACGATTGGAATTCGTTTCGAGTTAGAGTTGTTAAAGCCAGAAATTCTACTCAGCGAGCATGGCATTGATCACACCATCACAGTCTTTGGCTCAACGCGTTTTGTGAGTCATGAAAAAGCCTTGGAAATGGAAAAGGGCGCTCAGACTGCTGATGAGAAGGCTAAAGCAAATAAAGCCTTACTGCATTCTCGCTATTATGAATCTGCTCGTGAGTTTGGTGCCATGGTTGCCCAGTACAACAACGCCCAGACTGAGGACTCCAATAAATTACATATTTGTACTGGTGGCGGACCCGGAATTATGGAGGCTGCTAATCGCGGTGCATTTGAAGCGGGGGATAAAACGATTGGCTTTAACATTAGCTTGCCACGAGAGCAGCACCCTAATCCATACATCAGTCCAGGTTTAAGTTTTCGTTTCCACTATTTTGCTTTGCGTAAGATGCATTTCATGCTGCGGGCAAGAGCAATCGTTGCATTTCCTGGCGGATTTGGCTCCTTTGATGAGCTCTTTGAGGTACTCACCTTAATGCAGACTAAAAAGGTAACCCGCTTTCCAGTCATTCTGATGGGTAAAGAGTTTTGGAATCAGATGGTCCATTTTCAGGAGATGATTGAGTTTGGCGTGATTGATGAGGGCGACATGAAGGTGATCCACTTTGCTGAGACGGCAGAAGAGGCCTGGGGAATTATCAGTAATCACTATCAATTAAGTTGATAGAGTCTAACCAGGCAATCGCTTCGCCTGTAAAATACGTAAAAGCCTAAACATGACTCCACAAGACGCCAGCATCGCTTCCTCTCTAGATCTACCCAGCTACTTACTGGGTGCCGTCATGCTATTGCTGGTGATGATTTTTCATGGCCTTGTACTGCTGCAAATTGCCAAACGATATGAAGTTAAATCTTTTTTGTATTTGGCTGAAAAGAAATATTCAGAAGTTAGTCTAAGTTTCTACATTAGTATTTTTTGTTTGTTCTTAACGCATATCGCTGAAATTATTATTTGGGGTATTGCGCTATATGCTTTCAAGCTAGTCCCGGTCTTAGGTCAAAGTATTTTGTTTAGCGGTAGCACTTATACCGCTATGGGGTTCATGGAAGATATCCTGCCTGAAGGCTGGAAAATGTTAGCTGTCATTATTGCCTTCTCTGGTATGTTTGCTTTTGCCTGGACTGCCTCGGTCATGATCTCCATGACTAAAAACTTTCGGCAAGCCTATACCAAGCATCACATGGAAAAACTCAATATTTCTTCTGAAGTCATTGATCGTTTTAAATAGGATATGACCAAGATATGGGATGCCGTCATCATTGGCGGAGGAGCAGCCGGCTTATTTTGTGCCGGGGTTGCAGGTCAACTGGGAAAAAAAGTATTAGTTCTTGATCATGCTCCAGTATTGGGTGAGAAGATCCGCATTAGTGGCGGTGGTCGCTGTAACTTTACTAATGTACACAGTAGTCCGGCAAATTTTCTTTCTTTGAACCCCCATTTCGTCAAAAGTGCACTTGCTAAATATCCATCAAAAGAGTTTATCAAGCTAGTGAGCACCTACGGTATTGCTTATCACGAGAAGCATCAGGGGCAACTCTTTTGTGATGACTCTTCCAAGCAAATTATTGAGATGCTGATGTCAGAGTGCGCTAAGGGTAGGGTCAGTATCCGTAATCCTGTTTCGGTTGAGTCTATTACCCGCGATGCATCCGGCTGGAATGTCCATACCAACGTGGGAATTGAAAAAACTAAGGCAGTGGTGATGGCTACAGGTGGTTTGCCAGTTCCGGCAATTGGCGCTACTGCTTACTCATTGGATATCGCAAAACAATTTGGGCTTTCGGTAGTAGACCCACGGCCCGCATTGGTGCCGCTATCGTTTACTGCAGATAACTTCGGCAATCTTAATGATCTAGCTGGCCTAAGTGTTCCCGTCAGAATTGCCTCGGGTTCAAAAGGCCATCGTTATGGCGCCTGCCGATTTAATGAAGACTTGCTCTTGACCCATAAGGGCTTATCGGGTCCAGCAGTTCTACAGGCAAGTAGTTATTGGGTTGAGGGTGAGCCGATTCATATTGACTGGCTCGGTGCCGTTGAGGTGGAGGGTGGATTTAATTGTGATACGTTATTTAATGATGATGACAATCGTTTAAAACTTGCTGAGACCATACTGTCTTCTGTTTTGCCGCAGCGCTTAGCCAAAGCCTTTGCTGACCAAAGAAATCTCAGTGGTCGCAAATGGGCCGAGGTATCCAAGAAAGATCGTCAAGCCCTAAAGGAGTTACTCACCAATTGGTCTGTGAAGCCTGCTGGGACTTTGGGCTGGAAAAAGGCCGAGGTTATGTTAGGTGGTGTAGATACGAAAGAGCTAGATGGCCAGACCATGATGTCACGTGCACATCCGGGGCTATTTTTTATCGGCGAGTGTGTTGATGTTACTGGTAACTTGGGTGGTCATAACTTTCAATGGGCTTGGGCCAGTGGTTTTGTCTGTGCCCAGGCGATCTAAGATTTATTCACTTTTTGCCCTATAAAGTATTAAGGCTGATTTCTCATCCACTCAGCAGTATTAAAGAGCGCTTCTTCTAACTGCTTAGCGACATTACCCTCAATGCCACATTCTTGAAGTGCTTGATACATGCAAGCTAGCCACTGATTACGTTCATTTAAGCCGATCTTAAAGGGGAGATGTCTGGCCCTCAGCATGGGGTGGCCATATTTGGGTGAATAAACATCTGGGCCACCCATCCAACCGGTTAGGAAGAACTTCAGCTTTTCTCGAGAGCTGGAAAGATCTTGAGGGTGCATAGCCCTCAAATCAGAAAACTCAGGCTCTAGGGCCATTAAATCGTAGAAGCGGTCGACGATCTCATCTACTCGATCGATCCCACCGATTGCCTCATAAATTGTCTGTCTTTCAGTCATATTGTCATTTTAATGCTTTAAATTAGGGGGAAATTGGCAGTTTGCTAATTTCGGTATAGAGTTGAAGTGAAGACTTTCATAAACCCTTATTGATAGGAGCTCAAAAATGGATGCAAAAGAATTGCAAAAATGGCAACGTGAAAAAGCTAAAGAAATGTTTGATTACTCACATACGCTATTAGAGGCTGCGAAGAAGCTTAGCGAGCATCATCTTGCAGAGATGGAGTGGGGTATGAAAAATGCCTTGGAGAGCGCAAAGTCAGCTGCTAAGAATGATTTGGCAAAGCTAAAAGATTTGCAGGAAGAGGCTGCTAAAGAGGCTGCTAAACGCGCAGCCACTTATCAGAAGAAAGTTAAATCTGTTTTAAAGGATCTCGGTGATAGCGCTGCAGATGAGACAGAAAAGCATCTGGAGAAAGTTCGCGCTTCTTTAGTAACCTGGCTTGAAGACGCCGAAAACAAAATGCCCGCACAGGCAGATAAGTTATCAAAAGTGGTTCATGAGATGTCCACCACTGGACAGAAGATGTTCAAAGAAGGGCGCCGCATCGTAAATGAAGTTGCAGACGCTGCTGAAAAGAATATTGACGATATGGTCAAGAAATCTTCGGGATCCAAGAAAAAGTCTGACTAATGAGCTAACGCAGTACTTTATCCATAGTCAAAACCGCCTCAAATATTGGGGCGGTTTTTTATTGCCAGCCCTGTATCCATAGCTCGCTATTGGTGAGGTCGCGCCAGGCAATCAGCGAAACCTTCTTTGTATAGACTGCCTCAATTTCAACAAACTCAATTTTTTCGTTTGGTGGCTCCGGAAGAATGACTTTACTTACCAAGAAATGCTTCTGTTTAGCAATCGGTTTCACTGCTGTCCATTTAGTCAGTAAAAGTTTCTTGGGGCTCAGTGGATTCATGGCTGTTTTAGAGAGCATTGCATTGATAGTTCCCTTCTCTGGTAATGAGTTCACCAGAGGACGGAGTAAAAACATGACTTGAATTTTGGATCACTGGTGGGCATTTTTCATCAAAGTAGCTTTGGTTACCCAGGCTGCCGCAATAGTCAAGCTTGAGATTCTGAAATTCCATCTGCGCTTTTCTAAGCACCATAGAAATTTTCATCTCCGTAGCTGAGTTACAACTCCAGCTCGTATAAGTTTCACGCTCGCAGGCCATTAAGCCGAGAAGGGCAAGAGTCAGGATACTAAGTCGAATCAGTTGTAGATGCATATACCTAGCATAGCCAATATTGTGAATCTGCGTCCAGCACGCATCAGAAGCGAATGACTACAGAACCCAGAAATGATGGGTTCCATCCTTGCCCAGTTGCTCCACTAAACCAAACTCCCAATCTAAGTAAGCCTGCATTGCTGCAGGATCAACGCTAGTACCCTCATAAGGCCGTTTATAGCGATCTAATGGTGGAGAGGCTAAGTGACTAGGTCCTTTCTCGAGGGCAAGACCGGCAGCAGTCCAGGTAGTATTGCCACCCTCCAATACCAACACTTCAGCATTAGTAAGGGATTGAAACTCTTGTGCAACAAAAATGCTTAATTCAGTTGGGGTGCTAGTGAGTACATAGCGATCTACTTGCGGAATCTTTTTGATTGCATCAGCTAATTGTGAGCGCAATGCATACCAGCTGCCTGGAATATGACCCTTCACATAATTAGCGTGGGTACTGAAATCCACCGCAATCGTATTGCTATCAGACTGAAGCCACTGCGAGACCGTGCCAGAATCCACAAATTGAACCTGGGGTAGTGTGGGTAGAGGCGCTTTCCAAATTCCTTTCTCAGTAAGATCAGAACTCTTAATGCCATCAACCACATAAACATCCCATCCCATCTGTGCCAACCAAGAGGCTGGCATATTGGCTCTGACGCTACTACTCGGGTCTGCTAAGACAATACGGGCGCCACGCACTGGAGCGACCATCTCCGTTTCTTGCACAAGCTGACCGCCTGGGACAAAACGAAAGCCTGGAAGATGACCTACTTCATATTCTTCAGGCGTACGCGTATCAAAGAAATACGTTGTGCGATCGGATTGTGATTTCCATTTTTCAATTTCAGCAAGGTTAGTACGTTTTACATTTGCTCTGTCGGCAACATTGCGTGACCGATCTGATGCCTCGCTTGCCGTGCTCTCACTCACTTCCTTAAATTGACGACTCTGACCTATGTCTAATTCTTGTCCAGCAAGAGTCCAGCCAATGGTACCGTTCCGCAGTGCATTGACCTCATTCGGAATACCAGCATTAATCAAAGACTGTGTGCCAATGATGCTACGCGTTCTGCCAGCGCAGTTCACAATGATCTTGGTTTTTGGATTAGGTGCTAGCTCAGGAACGCGCAATACCAACTCGGCACCTGGGACGCTGATACCACTTGGGATGCTCATGGTGTTGTATTCATCAAAGCGACGCACATCTACCACTACAACATCTTCTTGATCATCTAAGAGTTTTTTAACCTCTTGGGCTGATAGAGAGGGAGTGTGACGCTTAGATTCTACTAGCTCTCCAAAAGATTTGCTAGGTACATTGACATCTCGGAATAATTCTCCGCCAGCAGCCTTCCAGCCCTGAACTCCACCTTCGAACACAGATACATCGGTATAGCCAAGAGCAATTAATCGCTGTGCTGCAAGAGTGGCATCACCTTCGCCATCATCGAGAGTAATAATAGGAACATTCTTTCTAGGTAGCTTGGCATAAGCATCAATCTCAATGCGGGAGAGGGGAACATTAGCGGCAAACAAAGGATGTTCTTGTGCATGAGGATCTTCCTCACGCACATCTAAAAAAGCAATCTCTTCTTTATTGAGGAGCTTGCTACGTACAAACGCATAATTTTTAGTTGGAATACTCATATCTTTTCTTGGTTAATGTAAGTCGCTAATTAGGGAAGTATCTCTATCAATAATTGCAATTTCTTAAAAGTCTTTGGTGATATCGTAAGTGAGATTCGTGTAGGCGCTAAAGGCAATAGAGTAATGCACCCCACTAAGAGACCGGGCATGGTCTTCAGATGCTATTTTTGCTGCAAGTGCAGCAAATATGGTGCTTCCTGCCTAAATGACACTCAAAAGTCCTCACATTTAGGCATAGTCAGGAGCTTGTTTGGGCATCCCTTGTAAAAGAGGGTGAAACCGGCATTGCAAGCAACCCTGTTTCTAGGCGTTATCCCTGATAAAAAGGCCATTTCCCGCTGTTTTTATGGGGATATACTGACTCCGTTGTAGGTAGGAATATTTATTTGATAACGGAAGACAAGATGTCACAACACGATACATTGTTGGCTGCTTTTGAAACATACAAAGCTGAAAACGAAAAATTCATTGAAAAAGGCATTAAGGCATCTGCAGCACGTGCTCGTAAGGCCTTACAAGAAATCGCCGGCGCATGCAAAGAGCGTCGCAAAGAAATTACTGCTACAAAAGAGGCAATGGAAGCTAAGAAGTAATTCTCAAGCAACTTCATCCGCAAGCCTAGCCTTCATCAGCTAGGCTTTTTTCTTATTGGCTTCAAATCGCTACCGCAAAGAGTGTCAACTTCATTGCATCATTGCGTATTGCAACCAAAGCTTGATACTCAGGACTATGAACCCAAGCTTTTGCATCTTCTTGGCTCGGAAAAGTAAGCTCTACGAACGCGTTAAATCTGCTGCAATTTAATTCATTCCAAAATATCTCGGTAACACTGCCACGGTTTTGAATACGGCCCTTATAAAGCTCAACCGTTTGGCCAACTTTGCTGCGGTATAGTTCGAAGGCTTTTTGATCTTTCAATTCCATTAGCCCAATTACTTTTGCTGTCATATATATTCTCTTTTAGTGATCCATAAGAGAAGTTTATATCTAAGATATAGTTCTGAAATGAACAGGGCGGAATTTATTCAGATCTTGCAGCAGGAGGGCTATCCTGATCCTGTTGAAGTCAAGCAAACTCCCAATGGCTCACTAGGTGAGCACACTCATCCATTCGCAGTTAAAGCTTTAGTGATTGATGGAAGTATCGAGATTGCAATCCAAGGCAATTGCAAGACCTACTCTGCTGGAGATGTCTTTGAGCTTGAGCTTGAAGAATCCCATTCAGAGAGCTACGGGCCTACTGGAGTGACCTATTTAGCCTCAAGAAACTACTAAAGGCTTATCTTGTCGTTTGCTCATCTGGCCAATGACACGTGCACCCAAGAAGTGATGATGATTGAAGATATCAAGCACTTCTTGAACACATTCAGGGGCACAAGAAACGAGAAGACCACCACTCGTTTGCGGATCAGTTAATAAGGCCAGTTGCGCTGGTGTGAAGTTTGCCGGAATGCCAACATCGGATCCATAGCTTTGCCAATTACGATCTGAAGCGCCAGTAATAACGCCATCATCCGCTAGTGCTTGAACATTGGATAGTAGGGGAACTTGGCTCCAGTCAATATGGGCAGTGCAGTTAGATCCTCTGGCGAGTTCCAGTGTATGCCCTGCTAACCCAAATCCAGTGACATCTGTTAAGGCATGAACGCCAGCAAGCTTTGCTAAGTCGGGGCCAGCAGCATTGAGCTTAGTAGTGTTAGAAATCATTTCGCGATAACCATCTGGACCCAGGACATCTTTTTTCAGGGCGGCAGACAGAATGCCTACACCAAGTGGCTTACCTAGTATCAACACGTCACCAGGCTTTGCGCTCGCGTTACTCTTAACGCGCTTTGGGTCCACCAAGCCAATGGCGACTAAACCATAAATCGGTTCAACACAATCAATCGTATGGCCTCCCGCAATCGGAATCCCCGCACTACGGCAGGCTTCAGTACCGCCCTCCAAAATACGAGCAATTGTTTTATTGGATAAAACCTTAATGGGCATTCCAACTAAGGCCAGAGCAAACAACGGTGTGCCACCCATTGCATATATATCGCTGATTGCGTTAGTTGCAGCAATCTTGCCGAAATCAAATGGGTCATCCACAATCGGCATAAAGAAATCAGTTGTTGCTACGATCGCTTGAGACTCATTGATTTGATAAACAGCTGCATCATCAGAGGTTTCAATCCCAATCAGTAATTCTTTAGGGAATGGCAGTTGCGGAACGTTCTTAAGAATTTCAGAAAGAACGCTAGGCGCAATCTTGCAGCCACAGCCACCACCATGAGAGAGGGATGTGAGACGGGGTTCATTAGCTTGAATATCTTGAGTCATGAAAATATTTTATCCGAAGGAGTTCTACCGACTGAAGCTTCTCTTGGGTGGGCTAGAGCGCTTTGCTGGAGCTTTTTTGGCTGGCGCTCGACCGGCTCCACCAGTAGCGGTCTTAGGCTTTCTGGATTGCTGGTGCTGTTGACTACGCAGCTGAATGGGTTGAGCGACTGCATTGGGATCAGGTTCAAACCCTGCGATAACCTCTTGCGGTAATTTTTGCTTAATCAACTTTTCGATATCTCTGAGCATTTGATGCTCATCAATACAGACTAAAGACACAGCAACACCATTCGATCCTGCACGCCCAGTCCGTCCAATACGATGGACATAATCTTCAGATACGTTTGGCAAGTCATAGTTCACTACATGGGGTAGCTGATCAATATCAATACCACGTGCTGCAATATCGGTTGCTACTAATGCGGTTAACTTACCCGCCTTGAAATCAGCTAATGCTTTTGTTCTTGCTGTTTGACTTTTATTTCCATGAATGGCCATGCTAGTGATGCCATCTTTTTCTAATTGAGTTACCAGTTTGTTGGCGCCATGCTTGGTGCGAGTGAAAACTAACACTTGTTTCCAGTCATTCGATTGAATCAAATGGGCTAATAGCGGGTGCTTCTTAGTGCGATCTACCGGATGAATCAGCTGAGCAATCGCTTCGTTAGCACTATTGCTGCGAGCTACCTCAATCAGTGCGGGTGAATTTAAGAGACCATCTGCGAGTGCTTTAATCTCAGTTGAGAAGGTGGCTGAAAACAGGAGGTTTTGACGTTGCTTAGGTAGGGCAGCCAAAATCTTTTTGATGTCTCTTAAGAAGCCCATATCGAGCATGCGATCAGCTTCATCTAAAACGAGAATTTCAATATCGTTGAGTGAGACGCATTTTTGCGACATCAAATCAAGCAAGCGTCCTGGTGTAGCAACCAAGATATCGAGACCACCAGCGATGGCTTTAATTTGCGGATTGGCACCAACACCACCAAAAATGACGGTGGACTTCAGGCTGGTGTATTTGCCATAGGTGACAACTGACTCTTGAACTTGGGCTGCTAGTTCACGAGTAGGAGTCAGAATGAGTACACGTAAGAGGCGTTTGCCTGAGCTTGGTTTTATAGTGCTAAGCCGCTGCAAAATGGGGAGGGTAAATCCGGCAGTTTTGCCAGTGCCGGTTTGTGCTGCGGCGAGAAGATCGCCACCTTTCAGCACTGCAGGAATCGATTTCGCCTGAATTGGGGTGGGGCTGGTATAGCCTTCCTCAGCAATAGCGCGAAGAATAGGTTCGGATAAACCGAGGTCTGTAAATAACATAGGGGCCAATAAAGTATTGACCCGTATTCAATTAAACGACTATCCCGGTCAATGGGGTGAGCTGCCACGCTAGAGCGTTTGCAGTAAGAACCCTATTTTAAGTCATCTAGGCTAATTGGCTAAAAAGAGCCAATCTGGCAAGGCCTTGGGCTTTAGGGTGGTGGTATCAACACAAACAATATGCAATGTGGCACTGGCTATCACTTGCATTTCTTGCTCATCGCCATTCTGAATTTTTCTCTGCGCATTTTGTTTGACTACTACCTGCGTGCGACCCCGATGCTCAATGACTTGATCAATGTATAAAAGATCATCTAAACGTCCGGGCTTATAAAAGTGCATTGTTAGTTCTCTCACTGGCAGCAAGATACCAAAGTCATTGATGAGCTTGCTTGGGCTGAGATCACGCTGCGCCAACCATTCTGCGCGACTGCGTTCAAAGATTTCCAGATAGCGGCCATGGTAAACAAAGCCAGCAGCATCAGTATCGGAGTAGCACACACGATGAACGTATGGAAATGCAGGGTGGCTTATAGTCATAAGAGGTGGGTGATAGTTAAATGGTTTTTTCTAATAAGAGAATCATATTACGATGGGCAATTCCTGCTTCGTCGTAGATGGGCCCCTCGGCTACAAAGCCGAACTTTGCATAAAAAGGGGCTGCAGAGATTTGGGAGTGCAGCACTAGGGTTGAGACTCCTTCTGCTTTAGCCAGAGTAATGAGGCTACTCAAAATCGCTGCGCCAATATGTTGATTGCGATAGGCGCATAAGACTGCCATGCGGCCAATTTGTGCATGATGATTACCCAGTCTCACTAATCGCCCAGTGCCTACACAAAGACCATCTTGGTAGGCTAAAGCATGCTTTGCTAAAGGGTCATACTCGTCTAGCTCCATATTCTCAGGGACACCCTGCTCTTCGATGAATACCTTCTTTCGTATAGAGTAGGCCTCTTGGGAAGCCTCTTGCCAGGACTTAATGAGAATTTCTAGGGTATTCAAAGGGTTTGGTAATGAATAGTCAGTTGTAGTAGGGATATAGGCTTAATTTACCAAATAAGCCCAGGAAACTACATAGGTCATGGTTACAATGATTTATGGTCCAGATTTGGGCTTAACCTCACCTACTTACTTGCTTAGGAGTTATTTTGAAAAAATCCTTACTTACCGGTTTATTTGCTGCAGCGGGCTTAGCTTTTGCAACTTCTGTTTTCGCTCAGGCGCCTGCAAAGATGCTGCCTTTGGCTGCTGAAGTGATTGTGCTGACTGCAACCGTTGATTCTGTTGATGTCAAAAAGCGCATCGTTGTATTAAAAGATGCAAACGGTAACACAGCACAAATGAATGTTGCTAAATCGGTCAATGATTTAGAGAAGGTAAAGAAGGGCGATATTTTTGTGGTGGAGCATGCACAAGCGATTGCTGTTGGTTTAACAGCTGCTGCTAAAGATGCTAAGCCAGGTGTTTCAGGTGTGCGTTCTGTAACAGTAGCAGGCAAAGGTTCTGCTAAGCCATTTGAAGAAACTACCGACACTATCTATGCAACAGTGAAGATTTCCACAATCGATACAAAAACACGTATCGTTACTTTCACAATGCCAAACGGCGAGAAGCAAAAGGTTAAAGTTGATCCAGCAGTTCTCGGTCTTGAGAAATTCAAAGCTGGTGATGACGTAATCGTTGAGTTCGTTGACGATACGGCCATTGGTTTTGTAACACCTAAGAAGTAATACAGCATCTCTGGCACAGTGCCAGAGGCTGGTAAAAAGCCCGCAGATGCGGGCTTTTTCTTATCGTAAAGCTTGACTACTTAGGCGCTTTTAGCAACCATGACATCGGATGCCTTAATGACTGCCCAGGCTTGATCACCAACTTTGAGGTTTAATTCATCAACCGCTTCATTGGTAATGGAGGCGGTAACAATGTGGCCGCCACCAATATCCAACTTAACGTGAGAAGTGGTTTGACCCATTTTGAGTTCAACAACTTTCCCACTCAGGGTATTGCGTGCGCTAAGTTTGACTTTAAGTTCCATGATTTCTCCTAATGAACGTACTGCTTTGCATATACTGCATCATTATAAAGAGGCTCTTTGTACCGAGATTTACCATAGTTACGAATAATGGCCTGACCCTCATCTGAAGCGACAAATTGAATGAATTTGACGGCAATATCGCGATCTGAAGTCTTGCCAGAAGGGGCTGCAAGCGCATCATAGGTATTCACTAGAAACTTATCGCCCCTATAAAGAATCTGCAAATTAGGCGCCACATCTTTTTCTGCCACCCAGGTACTGCTGTCAGACATAAAATAAGCATTCTCCGCATTCGCTCTCTTGAGAGAGGCAGTCATGAAGTCATTGGTAATGATGTACCAATTACCCTCAGGTGTAATACCTGCCTTTTTCCAGATATCCATTTCTTTTTGGTGGGTGCCTGATTTGTCACCCCTAGAAATAAACTTAGCCTGAGCTTTAGCTATCTTAGAGTAGGCATCTGCTCCACTCGTGGCAATCTTGATATTAGCTGGATCATTTTTTGGACCAACAATATAAAACTCGTTGGAGCCAATTAATGTACGATCGGTGGCCCAACCCTCGGCAATTGCTTTATTCACTGCCTCAGGAGCGTGCACCATGATCATATCGACTTGTTGTGTCTTTAGGAGATTCAGTGACGCTCCGCTACCAGCCTTAATCCAAATAAGACGAGCACCTTCTTTTTTATCAAAGGCTTCGCCGAGTGCTTGCAAGAGACCAAGCTCGCCTGGGCTACCTGTAGCTAGCTTGAAACTTTTATTTCCTTGCCCATAAATGGCTTCAGATTTGAGTGGGTTGGTTTGTGCCATTGTGGTTTGTATCGCTACGCTAGCAATAATGCTAGTTAGCAGATATTTCCATAATCGTGAAGAGATCATTTTATTTAGCTATCCAATTATTTCTTGGCATTTGGGAAGAAAAGCTGTTCACCATCAATCTTGTAGCTGGCAATCACTTCCTGCCCATTTTTAGAGATCAACCAGTCAATAAACTCTTGTCCCTGGGCTTTCTTCACGCTAGGAAACTTAGCTGGGTTGACCAGCATCACACCATATTGATTAAAGAGCTTAGGGTCGCCTTGCACTAGGATCGTTAAATCACCACGGTTCTTAAAGCTAATCCAAGTTCCACGGTCGGCCAAGATATAGCCATTCATCGCAGAAGCAGTGTTGAGGGCAGGACCCATACCAGAACCCGTTTCTTTGTACCAAGCAGTGCCAGGGGCGATAGCGATGCCAGCGCCTTTCCAGTAACGCAGTTCGGCAGCATGTGTGCCGCTCTTATCGCCACGCGATACAAATGGCGCTTGAGCACCAGCAATCTTTTGTAGAGCCACTTGAATATCTTTGCCACCACCCACTTTTGCAGGATCTGATTTAGGCCCAATGAGGACAAAATCGTTGTACATCACTTCATAGCGTTTTGTGGAGAATCCGTCTTCAACAAACTTTTCTTCAGCAGCCTTGTCATGAACAAACACAACATCGGCATCGCCACGACGTCCAATATCGAGAGCCTGACCAGTACCTACCGCAACGACTTTGGCATCAATCCCCGTTTTCATTTTAAAAATAGGAAGGATGAAGTTAAAGAGGCCACTTTGCTCAGTAGAGGTAGTGGATGACACCACAATACTTTTTTCTTGGGCATACACCTGAGAACTGCCTATCAAGATTGTTACCAGGGCGCCAATAAATAGATTTGAGATTAGCTTTTTCATAGGACTCAATAAATAGTTGATTAAAACGATATCATCGCATACATTAATACTTATTGAATATGCAAAAAATTACATATGCAAATTGAGATCCGTCCTACGTTAGTTGTTCAATCCCAGGCTGAGGGCAGGGGCTCTATAGACTTGATTTGGCTCTCGCGTCTCCTCAAGGACATAGGAAGTGGCAGCTCTTTAGTAGTGGCAAGTAAGAAATCCGGCACCTCTTATCGGGGTGCCTGGGGAAAATTAAATCAGGTTGAAGCCAGCTTGGGTATGCCTTTGATTGTGAGAACCAAAGGCCATGGATCAATATTGACTGAATTTGGAATTTTCTTCCTTCAGTTTATTGATGAGATGCAAGCCAATCATCATGAGAGTGGTAATGCCTATCAGGACATTTTGCTAAAAGAAATTAAAAAGATAGAAAAATCAGAAAGTGCTCGATGGAAATTTCTATCGAGTAGTGATTCCATCATTCAAAGAGCGGTAGCAGAGGTTAAAGGTTTTGATTTAAAAATTGCTGGCTCAGGAGAATCTTTAGAGAAGTTATTAAATAATGAAGCACATATTGCTGGCTACCATGTCTCAGATGAAAAAAGTTCAAAAGCTATTCATCGTCGATTATCAAAAAGTGGAATACAAATCTATCCTGTCATGAAGCGCACACAGGGGCTGATTGTTAAAAAAGGAAATCCTTTGCGGATACGTTCAATAGATGATTTGGTGGACCGAAAGGTACGATTTATTAATCGACAAATTGGTTCTGGCACTAGATTGCTCTTGGATACCTTGCTCATGGAGGAGGGAATTGAGCCTTCTGACATTAATGGTTATTTACATGAGGAGTTCACTCACTCTGCAGTAGCGAATGCCATTTTGGCAAGTAAAGCAGATGTAGGAATGGGCGTTAAGAATGTCGCCATAGAAAATGGGCTGGGATTTGTGCCTTTGAAAGATGAAATTTTCTTTATCGCCATGCATAGAGAGATGGTTTCTCAGTCCGATGCTTCAAAATTGATTCGGAAGATTCGGAGTTACTCTGGTGAGACTCCAGGTTATAAAGCGATTAGCCTGAATCGCCAGATTGAAGGCTGGTTATAAATGAATAGCGGGGCTAGAATAGTTTTGCTATGAAATTCCGTCTCTACTATTTACTTGCCCCTTTATTCTTCTGTGCAAATCTTGTGTGGGCGCAAACGACAACTGTAGCGGTTGCAGCCAATATGAAGGATGCGTTTAGCGAAATCAGTCTAGCCTATAAGGCCGCAGGTAATTCTGAGCCTAGGATTGTGTATGGCTCATCCGGCAATTTTTCAGCACAGATTATGAATGGCGCCCCATTTAAGTTATTCATATCTGCTGATGAATATTTTCCGCTTGAGCTCTATAAACAGGGTAAGACAATCGACGATGGTCTTGTATACGCTATTGGTAAGTTGGCGATCATCTCCAAAAACTCCACTGGGATACGATTACTTGATAACAAGTCTGAATTGATTAAGGCAATCAATAAAGCGAATAAGATTGCCATTGCTAAGCCTGAGCTAGCGCCCTATGGAAGAGCTGCAGTCGAGTATCTCAAGGCAGAGGGGCTATGGAATATTGCTAAAGATAAGTTGATCTATGCAGATAATGTTGGCATTGCAACGATGTACGTAGTAACGGGCGCGGCTGATTTGGGCTTTACTGCGCTATCTTTAGCAAGGTCTGCAGAGGTTAGCAAAGAGACAAGCTATATTCTTCCTAGCAGTAATTTATATGAGCCAATTAAACAGAGAATGGTTTTAATCAAAAACGCTCCACGGGAGGCAGTAACGCTTTATCAATTCATGCAAAGCCCTCAAGCGAAATTGATTCTTCAGAGGTACGGTTACAGTACCCCTTAATTTTTGATTTTTCGCCTCTTTTCTCAATTTAGGCTACAGTCTTAGGTATTCATTTGTTTAAGAGAGCCTCTACATGAAACTAAAGTCCGCTGTATTTCTGCTATCTAGCTTCTTGGGTATTGTTCTTGCTGGATCAGCATGTGCCCAGTCTGGCGAAAATACGTATAAGCAAGTCTGTGCAAGCTGCCATGGGGCTGGCGTTCTGAATGCTCCTAAGCTTGGAGATAAAGCAAAGTGGGCGCCACTGATTGCTGAGGGGCAAGTAATACTGACGGCACATGGTTATGTTGGGGTGCGATCTATGCCTGCTAAAGGCGGTAATCCTAATCTAAGTATCGAAGGATTTGCTGATGCCTTAGTTTATATGGTAAATAACTCAGGTGGTAACTGGAAGTCGCCGAATGCGCAAACCATTGCAGCTATCAATAAAGAAGTTGAGGCTCGCAAAGCAGGATTAAATAAGAAGTAAGACAGCAGAGCGATCAGTTCATTCAGCGCTAAGAAGCACTCCTAGCGCTGAATATTCAATGGCTTAGTCCGCTTTAATTCCAGCATCCTTGATTACTTTAGCCCACATATTCAATTCTCTTTGAATTCGCTTTGCTGAATCAGCTGGCGTAAGGTAGTTCACATATACGCCAGCAGCTAACATGCGCTCTTGTACATCGGGGCGCTGCAAAATCACTTTGATATCGTTATTGAGTTTGTCAATAATCGGTTTTGGCGTACCTGCAGGAGCCAAAATTCCGAACATGCTCACAACATCAAAGTTGGGTAAGCCAGTAGCTTCGGTAACAGTTGGCACATCAGGTAACTGACTAATACGTTTAGCAGTAGTTACTGCTAAAGCTCTTAATTGGCCAGCTTGAATAAATTGTAGTGCCGCCGGAACAGTCTCGGACATGGTGAGTACTTGACCGCCTACCAGGTCTGTCATAGCAGGGCCACTACCTTTATAGGGCACATGCAAGAGATCCAAGCCTAATTGTGCGCGGAACATTTCCATTGCTAGGCGTTGTGGTGCACCTGCGCCCGAAGATGCAAAGGTGAGTTTGCCTGGATTGGCTTTGGCATAAGCGATAAATTCCTTCATATTCTTCACGGGAACAGAAGGGTTCACTACAAACACTAGCGGCACTACACCAACAACACCTACAGGCGTGAAATCTTTTTCTAAGTTGTATTTAATGCCATCTTTGTTAAGGTTGGTATTAATCGCATGTGATGTGAGAGCACCCATTAATAAGGTGTAACCATCTGCAGGTGACTTAGCTACCATATCCGCGCCAATATTGCCGCTATCTCCTGAGCGGTTATCGGGGAGTACTTGCTGACCTAGTGACTTGGACAGCTCTTGCGCCATGATGCGTCCAATCACATCAGTTGCGCCGCCCGGGGGAAAGGGAATCACCAGTCGAACTTGCTTGTCCGGATAGTTCTTAGTTGCTGCATCGGTTTGTGCTGAGGCATTGCCCAAAATGGCAGTGGTGCAAAGTGCAAGGAATAGGGATTTTTGAATTAGTTGTCTCATATCTTATTTTTTAATTTAGGTTTGGAATACGAGTTTGTATTATGACCAAAATTAGGCTTCCTGTGCTAGATCAAGGAATGATAGATTTGACTAATTACAATAGGCCCATGAACCTTGAACCCCACCAGATTGAAGTCATTGGTTATTGCGCCGCATTTTTGACCACGATTGCTTTTTTGCCCCAGGCGATACAGTCTTGGCGCACCCGGGATTTATCCGGGGTGTCATTGGGTATGTACTCCTTATTTACTGCTGGGGTGGGGCTTTGGCTCATTTACGGCCTCATTATTGAGAAGTGGCCCCTAATACTGGCAAATGCCTTGACCTTTGCTTTGGCTCTGAGCATCTTGGCATTGAAATTGCGTCATACTTCTAAACATCGGAAATAATTACTAATCCACGGCATCCCATAGAAAGGGTTTTATGAGTTCAGCATTTGTGATTGACCCACCACCAGTAGTGTCCCTGCCAGTGACTGGCGATACCCGTCGTTTTGCAGTAAATCGTATCTATTGTGTTGGTCGCAACTATGCAGACCATGCGCGTGAGATGGGTCATGATCCTGATCGAGAGCCGCCATTCTTTTTTATGAAGCCAGCCAACTCTATTGTGACTGATGGCAAAGATATGGCTTACCCAAATTTATCCAAAGATGTGCACCACGAAATCGAAATGGTGGTTGCGATTGGTAAAGGCGGTGCTAATATTTCTGCTGATAAGGCCCTCGATCATGTTTATGGTTATGGCGTTGGCTTGGATATGACAAGGCGTGATTTACAAGGGGAAGCCAAAAAGATGGGGCGCCCTTGGGATACAGGTAAGGCATTTGACCAGGCAGCTCCTTGTGGAGAAATTACTCCGGTCACAAAGTGCGGCCATCCAGCAAAAGGCGCTGTCAAACTTTTGGTGAATGGGGAAGTGCGTCAAGAGGGTGACTTAAACCAGTTGATCTGGAATGTGCCCGATACCATTGCCTACCTTTCTACTTTGTTTACATTAGAGCCAGGTGACTTAATCTACTCAGGTACTCCCGCAGGAGTTGGTCCAGTGAAGAAGGGTGATGTACTGATTGGAAGTGTTGAAGGCTTAGCTAATTTAAATACTAAAGTTATTTAATATTTGATGCGCCGGCAAATTTGATGTCCTGGCGGCGGTCTGCGCTAGAATTCTCCTATGTATATGTTCCTGCCTTTTCTGACAGCGTTGATCGGACTTATTTTGGTCTGGTTTGAAAAGCGTTTGGCGGGCTTGGTCGTATTAGCTATTACCGTTGGAATCCTACTTGTTTGGTTCCACTCTCATGCAACTACCCATCTTCATCTCAGCCTGTGAGTAAGACTTCTTTTTCGTCTTTAGCCGCACTTGGCAATCAACTGGCTCTCATTGCAATTATTGGAGTTCTGTCTTACGCCTTTGTTGATCAGTTTTATTTTGGTGAGTTGCCTTGCCCACTCTGCCTAATGCAGCGCATTGGATTTGTAATCATTGGCTTTGCCTTAGTTCTCAATATTCGCTGTGGTGCACACTCGGCCCATTATGGTTGGGGCATTATTGGCGGTCTTATAGGGATGATGGTTTCATTGCGCCAGGTGCTTTTGCATATCCTACCTGGCGATAAAGGCTATGGTTCCACCTTTTTGGAGTTGCATTTTTATACCTGGGCCTTTGTTGGCTATATTGGCTTGCTATTAGGCCTTGCGATTTTGCTCATGTTGCCTAATCGCGATGTTCGTTCTCGTTCCATGTTTGCAAATACCTTAGTAATCATCTTTATCTTATTGGTAGCCGGTAATTTAATTTCTACCTTATTGGAGTGCGGCATCGGCCCCTGTGCTGATGATCCTGTGAAGTATGAGGGCTTACTTTGGTTGCGCAACCTCTTCAGTTTTTAATAAAGCCGATGACACCATTTTCCAGGCTAATCAAGAGCCTCTTACTTGCTGTGTTCATTTGCTCTGGCGTATCAAACGCTCATTCACAGGTTAAGACAGTTTGGCCCAAGCAGGCCATCAAGATCATTGTTACTTTTACGCCTGGTGGTGCACCCGATGTCTTGGCGCGGATCTTAGCTGAAAATTGGCAGCAAAGTTTGGGCGTACCAGTGCTCGTAGAAAATCGTCCCGGCTATGGTGGCAATATTGGCGCGGAGTTAGTTGCCAAAAGTGACCCCGATGGTTATACATTGCTCATTGGTACTGTGGGCATTCATGCGATCAATGGGGCGCTTTATGACAAGATGTCTTTTGATCCTGTGAAAGATTTCACACCGATTAGTTTCTTGGCAAGCACTCCCAATGTTTTGATCGTTAATAAACAACTGGGCGTGAGCAATGTGAATGAACTCATTGCCCTTGCAAAAGCTAAGCCAAATCAATTAACTTTTGGATCTTCTGGTGTTGGTACCTCTTTGCATATGTCCGGTGAGTTGTTTAAAGAAATGGCAGGAATTGATATTCGCCATATTCCGTACAAGGGGCGCGCACAATCATTGCCAGATTTAGTGAGTGGGCGTATATCAATGCTATTTGATAACTTATCTTCATCACTACCTTTGATTAAGGCAGGGGAGGTACAGGCTCTAGGGGTGACAACCTTAAAGCGTTCGCCTGCTACCCCAGAGATTCCGACGCTAGCTGAGCAGGGATTGTCTGGATTTGAGGCGATTTCATGGTTCTCCTTGATGGCCCCAGCAAATTTGCCCCCATCTATTCAAAAGCGCCTTAACCAGCTAACTAGACAAGCTCTGCAAAATCCAGACGTCAAAAATAGACTCCTATCCGGCGGTTTGGATCCTGCTCCTGGCAGTCCTGAGGACCTTTCCAAATTGATCGCAGCAGAGTCGCGAAAGTGGAGTAGAGTGGTTCAGCAGTCTGGCGCCAAAGTGGAGCCCTAAAATCCTCTTTTCTTGTCAGCTTATGTCTCTTTAAAGCGTTATATAGGTAGGACAAAGATCAGGCGCTACAAATTCAAGATATTCGATTGAAAACTTATTCATCAGACCCTTTCTAATCGACCCAATTTGCCTAAATTTTCAGCATTAGACTTTTCTAAATTCGGAGCAGCAATATCCATGATTGGCGCTTGCCTATTGACTGGATGTGCAACCCAGACTCAGCAAATCAAGATGAATGAGTCAAGGGATCAATTTAAGAATGGCGACATGCAAAGTACTGCTGCCACTATTCAAAGTATCTTTAAGGATAAAAATACCCTGTATTACCTAGAGCTAGGCGGCGTACAAAGACTACAGGGCGCAAAGCAAATCCCTAATAGCACGCAGAACCTATTAGCGGCAGATCAATTGGTTGAGCAATGGGAGATTGCAACCAGCGACAAGCTCAAGCGCTCTTTTACAGGCATGAGTTCATACATCCTATCCGAGGGCTTAAGTAGTAATTACGACCCCAAGCCATATGAGGTGAGTTTATTAAGTCAGACGATTGCACTCAATCATTTATCACAGGGTCGCTGGAACGATGCCATGGTTGAGGCTAAAAAAATGGCACAACGAGAAAAGGTGATCGAGGAACTGATTCAAAGTAAGGTCACAGCGGTATCCAAAGTAGAGCAACAACAACAAAATAATCAGAACACTAGGGGTGCTACTAGTCGTATTCAAAATATTGGCGGATATCCCATCAATCTCTTGGATGATGAGGAGACGCGCAGCCTGAAGAATGCTTATCAAAGTCCTGCGGCCTATTATTTATCTGGCTTTATCCATGAATCCCAGGGTGAGGCTAGCTTAGCTGCCCCCGGCTATCGCCTAGCAATTGAACTGCGACCCTCAGTCAACTTTTTCAAGACCAGTATTGCTAAGTTGGACTCCAATATTGCCAATCAAGCTAAAAAAAGTTTTGCAGATACTCTGATTATGATTGATACAGGGTATATGCCTAAAATTAGCCCCCATCAGATTAGTCAGTCAGTGACTTTTGGCGGAAATTCAAAATTAGTGACCCTTACTTTTCCTGTGATCGAAAAATCAAGCGATCGTTTTGCGCCAAACTATATTCAACTCGGTGATCGAGTGGCTAATCCAGAGTTAGTGGCCAATATCGATGCAATGGCTAGGAAAAATCTTCAAGATGAGATGCCGGCTTACGTTCTGAGAGCCACCTCGCGCGCGCTTGTATCCTTAGCCGCTCAATATGCGGCAGACCAAGCTGCGCAACAGGCAGCTAGAAAAAATAATCAAAACAATCAGAATAATAATGCGGCAATTATTGGCGCTATAGCAGGGATGCTGACTGGTTATGGCCTACAGGCAATTAATGTGACAGACGTACGCCATTGGTCAACATTGCCAGCACAAACTTATATGGCCAGAATGGGATTGCCGATTGGAACAACCGTTCTGAAATTTGCTTTGCCATCGGGCGTAATACAAAGTCAAACAGTAAATCTTGTCGGTGGCTATAACGTGATTTATATCCGTATGTTTAGAAATAAGGCAACTGTTCTCACATCAAATGATCCAGCAGCGCTTCCTCTTCCACCACAAGTCGTTGCACCACAAACAATTACCAATCCTGTTTCAACAGTCCCAAGGGCATCCTCAGACGAAGTTAAGCCCAAAGAGGGCGCCTTAGATGGATTTAAGAAGTTATTCAGTGGTTTCATGGGTCCAAAACCGGAGGAAGCAACTCTGAGCGCCCCTGTGCTTGCAGCGCCCGTAGAGCCTGAATCTGCCGCCATAGTCCCAGCTGTAAACCCCACGCACAGGCCTGCAAGCGGTAATATGGATGGGTTGAAGCCCTATGAGCCACCCAGTTTACTCAACAGCCTTCAGCAGCTTTTTAATTAAGAAAGACCGAGAATGAAAAAATACCTTTTGATTCTATTGGCAGCTATTACATTAGCTGCCTGCAGCTCAACCCCCTCGATGAAAGATATGACAGTGCGCATGGGTGACACTGACAGTATTCAGATTACGGATATGCGTAGCTTAATGCGCAATGGTGTTTTAACAGCGCAGGTAACTATTCAGAATGATAGTAAGTCCAACTTGGTTGCTTATCGCTTTAAATGGCTTGGCAAGAATGGTATGTCCGTAACCGATGAAGAAGCCTGGAAGCCAGCAACCATTGGTAAAGGTCAGTCGACTATTATTACGGGGATCGCGCCCACACCAGATGCTACCGATTTTCGTTTTGAGTTAAATCAGTACAAATAAACTTTAGAGTAAACCTCTTTAATTGAAAAATGATCATGAAAATCCACACTAAAACTACCCATTTATCTACATTGGCACTCTCTGCTGTTTTGTTAGCAGCGTGCTCAGGCCCCCAAGTTCGTTATGGCGATGCTAAAGCGGTTGAGACTGTCAACGCTAATTACGGTTCAACCGACTTGCAAATCATTGCTGAAGCGATGACGAGATCACTTTTGCAATCAAAAGCGATTTCTGGAAGCAAGGATGCACCGATTGTGACTTTGGCAGATGTCAAGAACAAGACCTCTGAATACATTGATACTCGTGTGATTACTGATAAGATCCGCACGCAACTCATGAAGAGTGGTCAAGTCCGTTTTGCAGTGAGCGTTACCGAAATGCAAAATCAAACCGATGAGTTAAAGCGTCAAAATCAATCCGGCCTTTATAAGAACAGTACGATCGCTAAAACTGGCAATATGCAGGGCGCCCAATATCGTATTGAAGGTTCAATTGCCTCTATCGTGAAGAGCACTAAAGACGTGAAAGATGTCTACTACGTCTTCAACTTAAATCTCATTAATAACGAATCAGGCTTGCTCGAGTGGGCTGATGAAAAAGAGATTCGTAAGACTGCCACCCGCTAATCAAGGAATTTAATTAATGCCATTGCTTAAAAAATCGTTTCTAGTTTGTGCGGGAGTGGGTCTAGTCTTATTGACTGGCTGTGCTTCCAAGCCTCCTGCAGCCGTACCAGAGCAGGCTATTGTTGGAAGGGTGGCTGCTGATCCTCCTAAGAACCCAGTGATTAATGCGCAGGCTCTGAAGGCGGACTCTAAGTCAATTGCAGTAACCGATATCTACTTCAAAAAAGAAGGTAAGAACTTAGTCTTCATTGAAGAGACCCGTCAAAAAACCAATAACAACGTTACCTCAACCATTACGCCTAGAACAATTGAGGTAGATGCTGATAAGGCGGATGCTTCTGCTTTAACGGGTGGGCCAAACTCATCTGCATTTCCAGTGAAGTTCACTGATTTATCGGATCCGAAGTCCACTGCTCCAGTAGTCACCCCTATAGACCCTCAGGCGTCGAGTAATAGCGCTAATGCCGAAACGCAGAGTTCTAAGAAGTCAGGTTATGAGAGCAAGATGGAGTATGGCGAGTTACGCTATTTAGCCAACCCTATTCGTGGCTTACTGATTCAATCGGGTTACAAAGTTGTACAAGCTAAATCAACGGTAGTTATGCCTAACCAGGGCGATGAGTTCTTTGATATTGTGAAACGTATCAAGGCGGGGGATTTTGGTGATGCTGATTATGTTCTATATGGTGTTTTAGCTGAAGTCTCCAATACAGATAATGTGGCAGACATTCCTGGAACTAAATCGACTTCTCATCAGATGACGCTTGAGGTAACGGTAGACTTTAATATTGTTGACACTAAGACAGCCCAAATCGTCGCCTCATTCATCGCTTCTGGCGAAGGCAAGGATGTCCAAATTGATGGCAAAAATACTGGCTATAAACCAAGTACGGCAAAGCTCATGAAGCTTGCTTCTTTAGATTTGGCAGAAGATGTACGCAAGAACTTAGCAGCCCAGAATTTCATGACCAATAACCCAGGATCTGCTGGGTATGAGCGCAATCTGAAGCGCCGTCTGGATGATGATGCTTCTACTTTAAAGGTTTATAAGTAAGTAGAAAGATGCTACACCTGAAGCGGCGGATGCGTTCTTTCATAGCGCTCCGCTGTTCTTCTAAACAAATAGAGTAAAAAGCAGGCGGCCAATGCAAGACTTAAGCTATTGCCAGCCCAAAAGCCATTCGCACCTTGCAAGAATGTGGGTACGTTTCCAAAAACATTGAATCCCATGAGGTAGCCACCGCCAAGGCCGACACCCCAAAGTGATCCTGCATAAATGACCATGGGCCAGAACGCGATTCGATATGCGCGCAGAATAAATGCTGCAGCGACTTGTAGAGCGTCAAAAACTTGATAGAAGGCAATAAACAAAAAGAGTGGAATTGAAAAGGCTTTTACTTCAGCTGGTGGATCATAGAGATCTAATAGCTGCATTCTGAACAGCCAGACTGCTATACCAATCGTGATACAAGTAGCGGTTGTAAAGAAAACCGAAGACCAGCCAATCTCCTCAGCACGTTCTGGTTTATTTGCACCAATCGATTGCGATACTAATGTCATAGTTGCAATGGAGAGTGAGAGTGGGACCATATAAATGACAGTTCCCATATTGGCCACAATCTGATGCCCAGCTAATGCGGTTGTTCCTAAGCGTGCAATAAACAGGGACATGAAGGTAAAGGAAGTAACCTCAATCAAATAGCTAAAGCCAATGGGAGCCCCTAGTTTTAGCAAGACCCAAATGCGATGCCAGTCAGGAGGGCTAAAGCGCGCAAAGATCATAAAGGGTCTATAGAAACGATCCAATAGAACGAAGCCTAGGGTTAATAACATCCAAGTCCAGTTGATGATCACAGTAGCGACTGCGCAGCCAGGCCCACCCATACCTTCAATACCAAAGCCGCCGTAGATAAAGAGCAAGTTCAGGGGTAGCTTTAGTCCAAGACCAATGAGTTGAATGACAGTAATGACGGCAGGGCGAGAAACGGCATTGTGTAAGGCCATCAAGACACGCATTACCATGCTGGCGGGCAATCCAATCGCCAGAATATTGAGATACAACTTGGCTTTGTCTTCTATGTCCGGACTCAGATGAGAAATCTCAAGCACATGATCTGCATTGGTCAAAATCAAACAGCCAAGAATGGTTAGTCCTAGTGCAAGCCAAGTAGCTTGTCTGACTTCTTCGCCGATTTCAGAATACCGTTTAGCGCCAAAGAGCTGTCCAGCGATTGGCGCAAGAGCAGACACTACGCCAGTAAGACCAACATAAACGCTAATAAATATCGCTGAAGCCATCGCTAAGGCAGCCAAGTCCTCGGCAGAGTAGCGAGCAGTCATGGCAGTATCGAGTACGCCAAAGGCTATCACTGCTAATTGGCCTATCAAAAGAGGGCCAGCGAGTTTGAGTAAAGCAGGAACGTCTTCGCGAAGTCGCGATAGTTTAAAGTGCGGCACTATTTATTCCGGGATCACTTCGTACAGACGCAATCGTTCATCGCGGTCGGCGGCGCGACGGTCTTCCCAAAGCAAATGTAGCTTCTTCTTATTCAGCTTTGCGTAGGCTTTAGCTTCAGATTGGTTATGAGTGAGCATCCAAGGGCAATTGGAGTCATCACGCAGAGGAAGTTTTGTGAAATAACTAAAAGAGGCCAGCTGAGAGTCGCCGATATTACTGGTGTTAACGCAACCAGCACCGGCTGGAACTACCTGCGCTAAACGAGAAGCTACTTGACGATAGGTCTTGGCGTAGTTAATGGTTGGTAACCAGAGCGTCATCAAGAGCACCCACATCAAGGTAGTGCCAGATGCGGAAATAATCAGGCAGCGCCAGATTTCTTTGGGGGCGCGAGAAGTTCTCCAGCGCACTACTGCAAGCCATACTCCAGTAATAGCAATGGCAACTACAAAGCCAAGCAGATTAAATTGACTTTCAAAGCCGGGAAGTAATCTACTAACATTGGAGGCAGTCGATTCTGGGAAGCCAGTAACTTTTGCTAGCCAAATAATCCAAATCGCAATTGCGATGAGGGTAAAGCTAAACATCGCAAACCAATCAATGAAGCTAATCATGCTGCGCTTTAAGATCGGCAAGCTAAAGGCAGCAATGATGGATAGGCTTGGAATCAAAATCATCAGGTCGTGTTCATTAGCCTCTAGGCGGAACAGTACATAAATGAAGCTACCAATAAATAAGCTCAGTGGAATGCAAAGATGGGGAGCACGCCATGCGCCAGCTTCTTTGACTCGACCCCAGTGCGCTAATGAAATGATGGCGAGCGGCCATACTGGCCAAGCATAGGCCCAGAAGTTCACGCTCAGGAACCCGAGGGATTCCATAGAAGGGGTTGCTCTCATTTCTGGAACATTGCGCCAACCTTCTTCAGCAATGTGACGCAAATGCACTGGAAGATCTGCTAAATACCAAATGATTGGCCAAATAGCGAAACCAATTAAGCCTAAAACAGTGCTTGTTAATGTCCAGCGAAAACGCAACTTTGCGTTGCTAGCGAGAACGGCAATGATCGTCGAGCTAACTACCATGAGGCTTAGAGCGAGATTGCTAGATAGGGCAACAATCACAATCCCAAGACCAGTCCAAAGGCCGCCTTGCCATGGTTTATCTAAGCCACGCACTGTTCCGTAGAGCACGATGCTAATACCCATGAGTTGCGCCATCATTGGCGTGGTTTCATGAGCGCGCTGTGCTAGACCGACGCAAGCTAAGAAGATGAGCAGTGCGCCATCCGCTAGAGTCATGCCGTAACTCTTTAGGTCTGGTTGGCCACCAACAGCAAGTGCCATTGGCTGCACTTCACGACGACGACCTAAAAGATAGGTGGCATACCAAATTGCTAAGGCAGCAGAGAAAAAGCAAACAGCAGAGTAAAGACGTGCCGCATTGGCAGCACCAATCAACCAGCCAAATAAGTCGATGAAGGTGGCGCCAATCCAATAGGGAAGTGGCGCACCAAGAGAGGCATCGCGACCCGCGATGTGGGGCACGATCCAATCTACAGAATTGCCGCGGAATAAAGTCCACATGCCGCCAAAGCCGATGGCATCTTCATTCTTCCAGGGATCCCGAAAGAAAAGGCCGGCAAAACCATAAACCAATGTCAGCGCAAAAATAATGATGCGCGGAATCGATTTAGTAGCGGCGGCGGTAAGTTTGACCATGAACTCTATTTAAGCAAAAACAAAAAATAAAAAAGGCAGCAAACGCTGCCTTAATTATCTCGCAGGGCAGGTATTTCACATACCCTGCGAATTGAAGTGATTTAAGCCTTCTTCTTAGCTGGCTTTTCAGCAGCCTTAGCTTCTGCAGCAGCAGCTTTTTTCTCAGCTGTTTTAGCAGCGCCATCACCGGTAGCTTTAGCAACAGCTTTAGTACCGAATTTCTGACGGAATTTCTCAACACGACCGGCGGTATCCATGATTTTTTGGGTGCCAGTGTAGAAAGGGTGTGATTCAGATGAAGTCTCGATCTTGGCCAAAGGATATTCCTTGCCATCTTCCCACTTGATTGTCTCTTTAGTAGACATCGTGGAGCGAGTCTTGAAGCTGAAGTTATTGGAAACGTCTACAAAGAAGATTTCACGATATTCGGGGTGAATGCCAGGTTTCATTTTGAGTCCTATGAGCGGGTAGCCGTTTAAGTTAATTAACCTAAATACTTTCCCAAGTTAAAAGCAATAAATGGTGCAACAAAGGCGAAATTATGCCATGAAATCAATAACAAAGCGCACTTTCAGGGTCTAAAAGGGGCTAAAACAGCCCCCAGGACCCTAAATTAGCCTCCACGACGCATGAGGTCGAAGAATTCACCGTTGTTTTTGGTTGATTTGAGCTTATCCACAATGAAGTTCATCGCCTCGATATCGTCCATATCGGCCAGCAATTTACGCAATACCCAGATCTTCTGGAGATTCTCTGCTTTAACCAAGAGCTCCTCACGACGGGTGCCCGACTTATTGAGGTTAATCGATGGGTAAACGCGACGCTCAGCGAGGCGACGCTCAAGATGAACTTCCATATTGCCCGTGCCCTTGAATTCTTCATAAATGAGGTCATCCATACGGCTACCCGTTTCAATCAGGGCAGTGGCAATAATGGTTAATGATCCACCTTCTTCAATGTTACGGGCGGCACCGAAGAAACGTTTTGGACGTTGTAATGCGTTTGCATCCACACCACCAGAGAGCACTTTGCCTGATGAAGGAACAACGGTGTTGTATGCGCGAGCAAGACGGGTAATCGAGTCAAGCAAGATGATCACATCTTTACCCATCTCTACTAAACGTTTTGCTTTTTCAATCACCATCTCGGCGACTTGCACGTGACGAACTGCTGGCTCATCAAAAGTAGAGGCAACGACTTCACCGCGCACGGAGCGTTGCATCTCAGTCACTTCTTCTGGGCGCTCGTCAACGAGCAAGACAATCAAAATCGCTTCAGGATTATTGGCGGCAATTGCGTGAGCAATGTGCTGCATCATCACGGTCTTACCAGACTTCGGTGATGCTACGATCAAACCACGTTGGCCGTAACCAATCGGGGAGATCATGTCGATGATGCGACCAGTCAGATTTTCTTCTGCCTTGATGTCACGTTCCAAGCTAATCACACGGTTCGGGTGCAATGGCGTTAAGTTCTCGAACATGATTCGGTTCTTGAGTGCTTCTGGAGCTAAACCATTGATCTTGTCTACCTTAACCAAGGCAAAGTAACGCTCGCCATCTTTAGGAGTGCGTACTTCACCTTCAACGCTATCACCGGTATGCAGATTAAAGCGACGGATCTGCGCAGGAGAGATATAAATATCGTCAGGGGAAGCCATGTAAGAAGCTTCAGGGGAGCGCAAGAAACCAAAACCATCAGGCAATACTTCTAAAGTGCCGTCACCGAATACTGTTTCACCAGCCTTCGCACGTTTTTTCAGAATGGCAAACATCAATTCTTGTTTGCGCATCCGTTGCGTATTTTCAATTTCCAGACTAGCTGCCATTTCGAGCAGAGCGGATACGTGGAGGACTTTGAGTTCAGTTAATTGCATGTGGTTCTCGGGTGTTGATAAAGATGATTAGATCAATTGGTTTTGGGGTATCGCTGTGCTGAAGGAGATCAGACAGATGTGGAAAAACAGAATTTTGGGAATTTGCTTAAGAAAAAAAAGGGGGGGGAGGTAAATTGCTGGAAACGAGCGCTCTATTGAAAGCGCTGAACTACTGTTAAACGCAATACTACACTAAAAAACGGATCTTACAAGTACGTTAAGCGGAAAAAACCACAGGCTCAACGGGTGAACCTGTGGCCTGAGACTATTTACAGATGACTATCAATAAAGGCAGACAACTGGGATTTGGCCAAAGCGCCTACTTTTTGAGCAGCCACAGTGCCATTTTTGAAGAGGATTAGCGTTGGAATGCCGCGGATATTGAACTGGGCTGGAACACCTTGGTTCTCGTCCACGTTCATTTTTGCGATTTGCAACTTATCGCCATATTCGCCAGCGAGTTCTTCCAGGATGGGCCCGATCATTTTGCAAGGACCACACCACTCGGCCCAGAAGTCGAGCAGAACAGGTTTATCGGACTTGAGGACGTCTTGTTCGAAAGAGGCGTCAGTTACATATTTAATGCCGGCACTCATGAAAATTCCTTATTTAGACTTATTTAGCGAGTTATTTAATTATGGCGTTACAACGCTTATATTAGCAATAAGCGGAACGTTCTGCTCAAAATACAAAAATTACTGAATTAATGCCTCAACCTTTCCCCACCATTTCTGATCAAAGGCAGCCACAGGCCTGGGCAATAACGCCCAATGGCCATGCGCTTACCCAATTAGCAGAAGGGATTTGGGATTGTGCAATGCAAACCAAGCAACGCCCCTTGGTGGTGCTCAGTACTGCTGGACCGCTGATTGGGATGAGGGCAGCTTTAGAGCAAAACCGACCAAAAGATCTACCAAGCAATATTGCCTTTTTACCGCAAGTCATTAGTTTTGCAGATTGGTTAGAAGCAGCGCCAGGTGCATGGCAGTTTCCAAAGAAACAAACCGATTTAGAAAGATGGTTATCGGTCTATATCAATCTGCGTAAACATCCCAAACTCAAAGCTTGGTTTAAAGCGGAGAGTGATTCGGGCGCGTGGGGTTTAGCAAAGTCTGTGATTGATGCCTGCGATATTTTGTCTGAAGCCATCATTCCGCAATTGCATGAAGAGTTAAATCAATTAACTAAGAGCAGCACGCTTGATGCAGAAGCGTGGACCAAGAAATTAGAAGCCCTATTAGAGAAAACAATCGCACTAGCGTATCCAGATCTTTCACGAAAAGTGGTTGATCAAGAGTCTGAAGTGTTGTTGACTTTCTGGCGCTACCTCAGCGGTGCTGGAAATGCCGTTTTTCGCAAGCAGTTTGCGATGGCAGCCCACTTAGATTTAGCAAAAGCCAATCAAGAGCAGGCTCGCCCATTTATTTGGGTTCAGACTGCAGACCCCAAGCCGATTGACCAAGAGGTCATGGGTAAGTACTTGGCTAGCTATGCGCAATATGCTCCAGTGATCAAGGTTGCATTAGATTGGCAATCTGTTGCCTTATGGTCTGAAGCGCTTACCGGAGAGGACCCAGATGGTGATCTGGTTGAGTTAAATACAGAGCAAGAGCAGCAACTCAGTAGCAATATTAAAACAGCACATTACCAGGATTGGCATTTGATTGCTGCAAGACGTTTTGAAGAGCTAGCCTGGGCCGCCACTAAAACGATTGAGTCATATTTAATTGCTGGTAAAACGAATATTGCTTTAGTAGCTCAGGATCGCCTAGCGGCAAGACGGGTGAGAGCATTGTTAGCACGTTTAGGCCCAGCCTTAAATATTCGTGATGAAACCGGTTGGAAGATTGACACCACTAGAGCAGCAGCGGCAATCAATAGTTGGCTAGAGTTGATTCGCGCTCCTAAGGAGGGGCCTACTGCCAGTGTCTTGCTCGAGTTTTTACAAAATCCCTATTTAGATATAGCTGCTTGTATAGAAAAACCTCCTGAGGTTTGTATAGGGCTGATCGCGCAACTCGAAGATATCTTGATTGCGAGTCAGGCAAAGTCTGGCTGGGAAACTTTTTATATGGCGATTGAGCGGGCTAATGCCTATGCGGCCACGCAAGATGCTGCGCCCAATGAAGCCTTATTAAAGCTACTCCAGTTTGTGCGGGAGCGGCACTATGCCTGGCAAGAGCTCAATCTCAATTGCTCCAATGCGTATGCGCTCTTGCAAAATAATTTGCAAGATACTGGTATGAGTAAGGCTTTGGAGCAAGACGCTGCAGGCAAGCAATTATTAGAGGTAATGAAAGCCCTTGATTTGCGCTCAAGTGATTATCAAAGTATTACTATGCGCTTGCCAGAGTGGATTAGTCTCATTAAATCTGTTCTAGAAGACGCTTCTTATGAGGAGACAGGCAAAGAGGCGCAAGCAAACTTAAGCATCTTGCCATTAAGTTCAACGCGATTACGCCAATTTGATGCGGTGGTAGTAGTGGGTTGTGATGAGCAGCAATTACCTGCATTTTCAGAGCCACCATTATTTTTCTCAGACGCATTAAATCGACTGCTCAAAACATCTACTATTAATGCGCAGTATGTTCAGCAAGCACGTGACTTATCGCAACTCCTAGTGTCTTGTCCAAGTGTTGATTTGCTCTGGCAAAGTAAAAGTAAAAATGGTGAACCACTCAGACCATCAGCCTGGATACAGCGTTTGCAGACGCAATTACCGCATTGGAAGGCAGTGGTCGCAAAGCCCGATTCCTGTAGTGGAAAAGCAAGGCCCCTGCAAAAGGCAGTTGCCAGCATCGATCCGGATTTGCCTTTGCCACTCTCGATGAGTCCTAGTGCCTATAAGGCTTTAAGAGATTGCCCTTATAAATACTACGTGCGAAGCTTATTGGGTTTACGAGAGGCAAAAGAGTTTGAAGATGGGTTTGATGCCTCTTTAGCAGGGCAGTCACTGCATGCTTTGTTACGCAACTTTTATCAAGCACTCAAGACTGAAGAACAAAAAGCAGATTCTCACATCATCAACAATACGCAGGTACGTCGTATGTGGATGGAGCGCGAGTTATCGGCTATTTCTGAAAAAGAATTTAAACGATTGATTGCAGCCGATAGTAGGGTACTTGGCACCTTGCGAGATTGGCAAAAACAAATCCCTAGTTTTGTAGCTTGGCAACTCCAAAGAGAAGCTAGCGGATGGCGTTATCACAATGCTGAACATAAGGTCGGCTTCGATTTACATTTTGCTGATCTTGATGGTGAGCATCGCATCATTCGAATTGAAGGGCGCGCCGATCGCTTTGATGTCAATATCCAAAACGAAGGGCAGTCTGAGGTGATTGATTACAAAAATCAGTCGATGACCAAGATTAAAAAGCGCGCTGAGCATGTATTAGATGACCCCCAGCTACTCATTTACGCTCGTGCTGCAAATGAAGATCCTGCCAGCGCTCATCTCCAAGGCCAGCAAGTCGATCATGCCCAGTGGGTTTCGCTCAAGCTAGACATCAAGAGAGATAAAAAACTCACGCGGTCTTTAGAAGTAGAAGGTGTTCCAGAGTTAATGCCCGTCTTTGATCGGCAAATCACCGAAGATATGCAAAATCTTTGGTCCAGAAAAGAGATGACTGCTTTTGCACCAGATGGTGTCTGCAAATACTGTGAGGCAAGAGGGATCTGCAGAAAGGGGATGTGGTGAAAAAGTTCGATAACGCCATCGCCTGCGATCCTAGTAAGTCAGTCATTGTTTCTGCCTGCGCGGGTAGCGGTAAAACCTGGCTGCTCGTTGCCCGTATGATTCGCCTCTTGCTGGCTGGCGCTAAGCCATCAGAAATTCTCGCTTTAACCTTTACTCGTAAAGCTGCACAAGAGATGCGGGATCGGCTCTACAGTTTGCTTGAGCAATTCTCAACCATGAGCGATGCAGCGCTGTTAGATGAACTAACTAAACGGGGTTTAGGTGATAGCGAGGCAAGAGCCTTGCTGCCTCAGGCTAAGGCGCTGTATAACAAGGTACTCGCTAGCCCTCAGTCGATTGTGATTGATACCTTCCACGGTTGGTTTGGCAGGTTATTAAATGCCGCCCCGATCTCTGCAGAAGTGCAGCCTGGCTTTAGTTTGCGCGAGGATGGAAAAAGACTATTAGACGAGTGCTTAGATGATTGGTGGGGAGATCTGCCAGCAGATCTCAGGGCGCACTATGACGTTCTTCTAAAAAACTTAGGTGCAAGCAATACTGAAAAGTTCTTGATGGGCAATTATGGCCTCATGAAACAGCGTGGCGCCTGGACTTTCTTTGTAGAGGCCTGCAAGCAAAAAGGGATTACTCCAATTGAGCACTTCAAGCAATGTTTACCAAGACTTCATCTTGATAATCCTTTGCTGCAGATGTGGAATGCACCAACAGCAAGGGCAGACCTTGAGTTTCTGGTGCGCTGCTTTGCGCATAGCAGCACTCAAGAGACTGAATTTTTGCCACGTCTAGTTTCTGCTCTGGAGTGCATGCAACGTGGTGGTGATGTTATGGAGGTTGCAAGCACTCTGCAGATGGTATTTTTAAATGGAGATGGTGAATCTCGGTCTAATAACAATAAAGCGCTTGGAGCAGTTAAAACCTATCTTCAAAACGAAGGCTTAAGTCATCTTGAATCAGATCACATTGCTTATAAGCAAGCTTGGGCTCAAGCGTTTATTGAGTATTTGGATTGGCAAGCCGAAAAAGATGTTTATGAATTAAACCTTGCTTGGTTTGCAATGAGCGAGCGCATGATGGATCATGCTGCTGCAGCCAAAGAAGCGATGCGGGTGCGTGATTTTGATGATTTAGAAATCGGTGTGAGTCAGCTAATGGCAGATTACGCCAATGCGGCTTACTTGCAAGCGCGTTTAGATGCTAAATATAAACATATTCTGGTTGATGAGTTTCAGGATACCAATCCATTGCAGTGGCAGATTCTGCGCTCCTGGTTTGAGGCTTATGGTCAAAGCAAGGATCGACCTAGCGTCTTTATTGTGGGCGACCCCAAGCAATCAATCTATCGTTTCCGCAGAGCCGACCCCCGATTATTTACTAGCGCAAAAGCATTTCTGGAATCGGAGATGGGTGCAGTAGCACTAGATCAAGATACAACGCGTCGTAATGCTCCCAAAATTAATACGGCTGTGAATGACACTTTTGCACGCTCGCAATTGCCACCTAACTATGACTTTCATGAGCAAGATACTTTGTGGGAGCCATTGGTAGAGGGCTTGCCGAATGAGATTTATTCAAAAGAGGGTGGGGCTGCACTATTACCGCTCATCCCATATGTTAAAGAAGAGCTAGCCCCTCGAGAGGGCAATGCATTTGATGCGCCCATTACTGATGTGAACCAAACCGTTGCAGCTACGCAGCGCTATGTTGAGGGCCAAGAGATCGGTAAGCTGATTCATGAGGTCATGGCCACACGTCAAGTGATGGATGAAGAAGATGGTCGTAAGTTTTGGCGTCCCGCTAGAGAAAGTGATTTCCTATTGCTCGTCAAACGCCGTAAATATTTACCGCAGTTTGAAAGAGCCTTGCGTGAAGCCGATTTAGCTTATGACAGTTCCAGGCTTGGAGGGCTGCTCAATACACTTGAGATCGATGATTTAGTAGCATTACTCACGGTATTGCTATCACCACGTCATGATTTACCTTTAGCCCAAGTATTAAGAAGCCCAATCTTTGGCTTTTCTGATCAACAAATGCAGTATCTGAGTATTGCCAAAGCCCATCAGCAATACCGCTCTTGGTGGGATGCTTTACAAGATAGCCAAGATGCATCAGCCCAAAGAGCAGCTCGCTTTTTAGAGCATTGGCGTGTATTGGCAGAGCATTTGCCAGTTCATGACTTATTGGATCAAATTTACCAAGAGAGTCATTTGCGTTTTGAGTACGCAGTCAGTGCACAGCCTTTAGCTCGTGCGCAGGTAGTTGCCAACCTAGATGCCTTTTTGGAGCTTTCTCTCAATCATGATGGGGGTCGGTATCCAAGTCTAGGTCGCTTTATTGACGAGATCAACGCAATGCGTCGCAGTGATGACGATGAAACACCAGATGAAGGTGATGTTGAGCTCGAATCTGATACCGAGCTAGCAGAAGTAGATGAAGATAGCGAGATGTCAGAGGAAGATCAGCATAAGCGCGTACGCCTCATGACAATCCATGGTGCCAAAGGTCTGGAATCTCCCTTTGTGATTATTTTGGATGCAAATCATACGGTTGGCGCATCGGATCATTCTGGCGTTTTATTAGAGTGGTCGCCGAACGATAGAAGTCCATCGCATTTCTCGATGTATACCAAGGCAGGCTTAACTTCACCACGCACTCAAATTCGGGAAGATGAAGAGCTGATTAGCCAGAATGAAAACTGGAACTTGCTGTATGTAGCAATGACGCGTGCCAAACAAGGCCTTTGGATTAGCGGAGTAGCAAAAGAGCCTACGACAAATAATCCGCTTGGCTTAGATCAGAAATCTTGGTACGCCAGAGCTCAATTTGGCAAGCTGCCTACTGTAGAACCTATTGAGATAGTTGCCACTACATCTGACGGCACAGCCAAGCGGCCAAGCACAACAAAAGAGAGCTCGCCAGTTGCAGAAACGTTCAGTATTGAAGATTTCCAGATTGCCTGGGAAGAGGCAAAACAAAGTCATCAACAACAATTACGCGATATTGAGAGTGGAGTAACAGTTCAAGCAGCAGCTCAACCTACTCCAACAGCAGTAGAAAATGAACCCGACCCAGAAATATTGGAAGAGGGTACAAATTTTCATAAGCTGCTGGAGTTCTTGACACCAGACTCAAGTAATACCGCAAAGCCAGGGATGCCAAGTGAGCAAGAGATTATGAATTGGCTATCCGTAGATCAAGAGCAGGCGCAAAGACTGGTGACGCGTACACAGACAGTGCTAGAAGCATCAGCGCTCAAGCCTTACCTCACATCAGGACAGTGGATTGCAGCTTGGAATGAGCTTGATATCGCTAGCCAAGAAGGTAAGAGCTACCGCATGGATCGCTTAGTGGAGTTAGATGACCATCTAGCGATCATTGATTACAAGCTCACTATTCCTAAAGAGGGTAGTGAGATGTATGAAAAATACCGCAAGCAGTTACAGGGCTATCAAACTGAGCTCACCCGCATCCGGAAAGACAAACCCAATAAGGCTTACTTGATTTCGTCTAAAGGTGAGATCGTAGAAGTGAAGTAGGGTGCATGTCACTACCAATAAAAAACCACCGAATGCGGTGGTTTTTTATTTGAAGGAAAAATTAAACAGAAATAAACAGAAATAAACAGAAAGAAAAATCAGCAATCCTTACTTAATCATCCCTGCATTTTTGGCATCTTCCATGGCTTGGGCTGTTTTCTCTTTCATGAAGGCTGGCATTTTTGCCAAAGGTACATCCACAATCACAAATCCAGAGTCCTCTAACTTCTTCTTAGTTTCAGGATCTGCATTGAGTTGTGCGAAGTAGTCAGAGAGTTTTTGTTGTAGCACTAGTGGCGTAGCTTTAGGTACAGCAACGCCACGATAGGCGCCGTCTACCCAGTTCAGGCCCAACTCTTTAAAGGTGGGTACGTCTGGAAGAGCGGGGTTACGCTTCTCAGTCGCAATTGCCAGAGTACGCACCTTACCTTTTTGCTGAATGGCTAATGGCAGATAGCCCATGGCGCCATCAACGTGCATACCAATCAAAGCCGTAATCAAATCACCCGTGCCTTTAAAGGGGACGTAATTGATTTTGACGCCAGCCAATTTATTGAGACGCTCAACGGCCATATGGTTCGCTGAGAACTGAGCTGAACCTGCCAAAGACATCTTGCCTGGATCTTTTTTAGCTGCAGCAATAAATTCTTGATAGGTCTTGTAAGGACTATCAGCAGAGACCATCAAAGCGTCGGGAGTGAAGTGGTAGTAGTAGATCGCATTAATGTCTTCAGTCTTGTACTGAATACCTTCTTGCAGTGGCTGCAAGATTGTATGTGGAATATTGACGCCTACTACTGTAGTGCCATCGGCCGGATAAGTATTGAGGGCGCTCCATACCAATGCGCCACCAGCACCAGCACGATTTATAACTACCATGGGCTGCTTGAATTTCTTGGCAGAAATATCAGCTTGATAGCGTGCCACTAAATCAGACTCGCCAGCTGGTGGAAAGGGGATGATGTACTGAATGGTTTTATCTGGAAAGGGTTGAGCGCTCGCTCCTGATAGCAATCCAGCAGAAATGAAACAGGCGCTTAGTAAAACAATCAAAAATTTAAATCGCTTCATTTAGAGATCTCCTCAATTACTGCGTTAGTGACATCACTCATCATGGCTGTGCCGCCTAAATCACGAGTATGTAATTTAGGATTGGCGGTGACTTTTTCAATGGCGGCCATGAGCTTGGCTCCGAGAGCTTTTTCGCCCAAGAAGTCGAGCATCATGACTGCTGACCAGAAGGTACCAATAGGATTAGCAAGGCCCTTACCCATAATGTCAAAAGCAGAACCATGAATAGGTTCAAACATCGATGGATAGCGACGCTCTGGATCTAGGTTGGCAGTTGGTGCAATACCCAAGCTACCTGCGAGCGCTGCAGCTAAGTCACTCAGTACGTCCGCATGTAAGTTGGTAGCCACAATGGTGTCTAAAGATTCAGGGCGATTGACCATACGCGCTGTTGCTGCATCAACTAATTCTTTATCCCAAGTGACATCCGGAAAATCTTTAGCAACAATATTGGCAATTTCATCCCACATCACCATGCCATGACGCTGCGCATTGGATTTGGTAATGACAGTGAGATGCTTGCGAGGACGGGACTGCGCTAACTTAAAGGCAAAGCGCTGTACACGCTCAACCCCAACGCGGGTCATGATGCTCATGTCAGAAGCCACCTCAATGGGGTGACCTTGGTGTGCTCTACCGCCTACGCCAGAGTATTCACCTTCGGAGTTCTCGCGCACGATGACCCAATCGAGTTGACCGGGCTTGCAATTACGCAGAGGGGTTTCAATACCAGGAAGGATGCGAGTAGGGCGCACGTTTGCATATTGATCAAAGCCCTGGCAAATCTTTAAACGCAAACCCCACAAAGTAATGTGATCGGCAATTTTTGGATCGCCAGCCGAACCAAACAAAATGGCATCTTTAGAGCGTAAAGGATCAAGACCATCGTCGGGCATCATGATGCCGTGCTTGCGGTAGTAATCACCACCCCAATCAAAGTGCTCAAACTGAAAAGCCACTTCAGGATGTTTTTTGCTTAAGGCAGTTAACACCTTTTCGCATTCAGGAATCACTTCCTTGCCAATTCCATCGCCTGGAATCGACGCTATCTTGTACGTCTTCATTTGTCTCCTACTGTTTTTATCTGAGTTACTTTAGTTAATGCAGTAATAACTTCTAGAGTCATTATGCAATCCATTGCTGCCAAATAGAGGTAGGGTGAACTTGGGGTTTACGGCTAGTAGCGGCCCCTAGAAAGCACCCCAAAGGCATCAAAACAACAAAAACAGCCTCATTTTTACGGTTTTTACATATACTGTATAAACATACAGTATATTAATGACTATGACGCAGCAAATGAACCCCACTAAAGCAAGCCTCAGCCAAGCTCCACAAGCCTTGGCAGGCCATTTTGCCGCCTATGAGCTCAAGCTCCTGAGCCACCGGATTTCAGCTGGATTTCCTAGTCCAGCGGCAGATTACGCTGAGGATGGCCTAGATCTAAACCATTACCTAGTCCAGAACAAGCCAGCTACCTTCATGTTTACCGTGAAGGGGGATTCCATGCTGGGCGCTGGGATTTGTGATGGTGACAAGGTGGTGGTTGATAAGGCCCTCAAGCCAAAACACAAAGACATCGTAGTGGCGGTAGTCGATGGTGAATACACCATTAAGCGTCTTTATCAATTGCGCGGGCGCGTTGAACTTCAAGCAGAAAACCCAAACTACCAAGCGATTACTTTTAATGAAGGTAGTGAGTTGCAAATCTGGGGCGTCGTTGTTGGGGTAGTGCGCAAGTACAGCAATGCCAGTACACGATATAACAAGGGGAGCAAGTGATGAGCGCGCCTTCACCATCCAATGCATTGTTCGCCTTAGTGGACGTGAACAACTTCTACGTTTCTTGTGAGCGCGTATTCCAACCGAAGTTAGAAGAAGTGCCAATGGTGGTGCTCTCAAATAATGATGGTTGTGCAGTAGCGCGTAGTGCCGAAGTCAAAGCACTAGGCGTGAAAATGGGAACGCCTTGGTTTCAGATGCAAGAGCTTGCTAAGAAGCACGGCATCAAGGCTTGCTCATCGAACTACACCTTATATGGTGATATGAGTAGCCGTGTAGTCCAGGTGCTCAGAAGCTTTACGCCCAACCTCGAGGTTTACAGCATCGATGAGAGTTTTTTGCAAATTGAGACCGTCTTAAAGCAATACCAAGACACGATTGAGTTAGGACAAAAGATCAAGCAGCAAGTGAAAGACACCACTGGCTTACCAGTTTGCGTTGGTATTGGTGCGAGTAAGACTTTAGCCAAGTTAGCCAATCACTTAGCCAAAAAACATCAGCATTTCGGTGGCGTATGTGATGTGAATGCTATGGCAAAACCAGAGCTGTATCAGTGGATGAGTGAGACTGAAGTGGGCGAGGTATGGGGTGTTGGCAGGCAAATCGCCAAAAAACTCAAAGCCCAAAATATTCAGAGTGTGTTCGATCTGTTACAAGCTTCACCACAAGCAATGCGCCAACAGTTTGGCGTCGTGATGGAGCGCCTTTGCTATGAGTTGCGCGGTACATCTTGCTTACAGTTAGAGGAAGTAGCACCTGCTAAACAGCAAATCATTGCCTCACGCAGTTTTGGAAAGCTAGTGACCAGTCAAGTAGAGTTGGCGCAATCCGTTGCTACCCATGCAGCACGCGCAGCTGAAAAACTGAGAACCCAAAACAGCATTACGGGCGCGCTCACAGTATTTATTCAGACAAACCCGTTTAAGCAACACGAGCCGCAGCACCATCAAAGCATCACGATTCCATTGGTCGACCCAAGCGATGACACGCTGACCTTAACCAATGCAGCGCTAGCAGGCCTAAAGCAAATTTATCAACCTCACTTTCGGTACAAGAAAGCAGGCGTCATTCTGAATCTGATTAGTGATAAGCCAACAGTACAGCAATCACTCTTTGAGGATATGGAAAGCAAAGGCAAATCAGCACACCTCATGAAAGCCATGGATGAGATCAACACTCGCTTTGGCAATGCAGTGATTCGATCTGCAGCTGCGGGAACTAATGGTACCAAGCAAGCATGGCAAATGAGATCAAGCAATAAATCACCGAACTACACCACCAAGTGGGATGAGTTACCGGTAGCTAGATAAACGTAGTAACAAACAACACACAAAGGAGAAGCAAATGGATTTATTAAACAACTTCAATGGAATCTCTCTGGCAGTGATCATGATTCTGTCGTATTGCGCAGTATTGAAAAATACCAAGCGTCATGAAAGTGTCACAAAACAGGCATTTCATCGCAGATCCCAGTAAGAGATATAAGCGGTCAAATTCAAAATCAGTTGTTGTAGCCGGTTTTTGCGGGGAATAGGGGGATCACGGACCTCTTATTCCCCTAATGCATTTAAGGGTTTGAGTAAAATCATCAGGCCATAAATTTCGTTAATATTAAAGAATGATTGAAGACAAACAAACCTTTCTAGATAAAAAATTGCGTCCATTGCCACGTTGGATATTTATGTCCCGTTGGTTGCAAGCACCTCTCTATATTGGCCTCATCGTTGCCCAGGGTGTATACGTCTGGCAATTCTGGATTGAGCTAGTACATCTCATTCAGATGATGGCTAATAAGAGCATGACCGAGACAGCATTAATGCTCGTTGTTCTCGGTTTAATAGACGTAGTAATGATCTCGAATTTGTTGGTGATGGTGATTGTTGGTGGTTGGGAAACTTTTGTTTCGCGTTTGGAGTTACAAAACCACCCCGATCAGCCTGAGTGGTTATCTCATGTGAATGCTGGCGTTCTCAAGGTGAAGTTGGCAACAGCGATCATTGGCATTTCATCGATTCATCTATTGAAGACCTTTATTAATGCCGCATCCTATGATGAAAAGACCTTAATGTGGCAGACGCTGATACACGTTACCTTTGTTCTATCTGCGCTAGCGATTGCTTATACCGAAAAAATAGTGACTGCAGCCCACAAGCCACATTCAGAATAAGAATCAGTAGATTCTCTTGACGGCTAAAATAGTGATTTCCATGAAGGTCAAGCTGAATGACATCAAACCCCTGTTTTGAATGCGGGCAGTGTTGCCAGCATTTTCGGGTGAGTTTTTACCATGGAGAAATTGCTGGTAATGGCACTGGAGTCGTTCCTGGAGAACTCACAACGAAGCTCACAGATCACTTAGCTTGCATGAAGGGTACAGAGAAAGGTGGAGCACCTTGCATTGCACTGAGACACACTAAAGAAGACGGCTATCGCTGCTCTATTTACGAGGAGCGACCCACTCCCTGTAGAGAATTTAATGTGTTCAATGATGACGGAACCATGAATGCTGATTGTCTGAAATTAAGAAAGAGGGCCGGTTTAGTGGTCTGATGACTAATGAGACTTTTCTTGCAGTCAAATCATCTCTCCTATCTATAAATTATTCGCCCCGCGCTCTACGCTAAGTTTTTCTAAATAGAGGGGGCTTCCTTTGCGAGTTTCTATAGAGTGTTCTCACAAGCAGTTACAACTATTCAGAATTTCATTGGACGCAAGAACCGTCCTAGTTTTGGCAATTATTTGGCTGATTTGGGGAATTTTCAGGATTCTGAAGATCTTCTAAATCTAGGGGGAAGGGTGGATGAGCCAAACCCCCGGCACTGGCAGAAATTGGGTTTGGCTGCTTCGTTCCCGACCTGACCAGGTTATCCAACCCACCATGCGGGGAGGCCCATCCAATTCCATTTTAGCTTGTTAGAATGTAAGACATGACAGCACTGGCATTAGCCCGTTCGTGGCGCCCTAAAACGTTCTCGCAGTTAGTAGGACAAGACCATGTGGTTAAGGCCTTAACCCATGCCTTAGACCAAGGCCGCCTTCATCATGCATGGCTCTTTACGGGCACTCGTGGGGTAGGTAAGACCACCATCGCTCGCATTATGGCTAAAGCACTCAATTGCACTGGAGCCGATGGTTCAGGCAAGATGACTTCAGAGCCCTGCGGAAAATGCCCAGCTTGTATGGAAATTGATGCCGGTCGTTTTGTTGACTATATTGAAATGGATGCTGCCAGTAATCGTGGTGTTGATGACATTGCCGCTCTCCTAGAAAAAGCAGCATATGCACCAAGCAATGCGCGCTATAAGGTGTACATGATTGACGAAGTGCACATGCTTACCAATCATGCCTTCAATGCCATGCTTAAAACTCTGGAAGAGCCTCCAGAACACGTTAAATTTATTCTCGCAACTACTGATCCGCAAAAGATCCCAGTCACCATTCTGTCTCGCTGCTTGCAGTTCAATCTCAAGCAAATGCCAGTACCGCTTATCGTTGAGCATTTGGAAAAAGTACTCGCCGCAGAAAAAGTGGATTATGAAGTTAATGCTTTAAGAGTGTTGGCTAAAGCAGCTCAAGGCTCCATGCGCGATGCCTTGTCATTGACAGATCAAGCGATTGCATACGCTGCTGGCAAGGTTACTGAAGAATCTGTACGTGGCATGCTCGGCACATTAGATGACGCTTATCTCATTCGTATTCTGGATTGCTTAATTGCAAAAGATGGTGCAAGCCTCTTGTCAGTAGCAAATGAAATGGGTGAGCGCAGTATGTCTTTCTCGTTAGCACTCCAAGATCTATCTAGCTTGTTGCAAAAGATTGCAGCAGCGCAAGTTGTACCAGAGTCCGTATTAGATGATTGGCCAGAAGCAGGCGAGATTCGTCGCTTGGCTACCCAGCTTACTAAAGAAGAAGCACAACTCTTCTACCAAATCACTATTACTAGCCGTCCTGACCTATCACTCGCACCAGATGAGCAAACCGGCTTTGCGATGACGCTATTGCGCATGTTGGCATTTCGTCCAGGCAGTGGTGGAGGAGGCTCTGACCCAGCGCCATCAACTCCAACAGCACCACCAGTTAATACAGTACGTCCAGCGACTGCACCAGCCCCAGCTGCTAAAGCGGCTTCATCCACATCTGCGCCTGCCGCCAAATCAGCCGCACCCGTTGCTTCCGCTCCAGCTGGTAATTCAGCGCAGCGCCCTGATTGGCATAGCTTGATGCGTCAATTGCCGGTGAAGGGCTTAGTGCAGCAATTAGCCTTTCAGACAGAGTTACAAGATTGGAATGATTCAGCAGCAGGGGTGCGTGCAACCATCGTTACCCCAATGCCGCAGCTAGCTTCTGAGGCTTCTATTGCTCGCTTGGCTGATGCACTGACTGCTCACTTTGGTAAGCCAGTCAAGATTATGATTGAAAAAGGTGAAGTAGAGGGCAAGACAGTAGCCAAGGTAGATGCGCAGATTCATCAAGAGAAAAGAATGAATGCGGAACAAATGATTGCAGCCGATCCCTTTATTCAGCAATTAGAAAAAGAGTTTGGTGCCAAGGTGGTCGGCGGCTCTGTTAAACCAATCTAATACACCTCTTTAATTTAAATTCAGCTATTTATAAATAATCAACATAAGCACTAAGGAATAAAGCGATGATGAAAGGTGGACTTGCTGGCCTCATGAAACAGGCTCAGCAGATGCAAGAGAAGATGAAAACTGCGCAAGCTGAGTTAGCTGCGTTAGAGGTCACTGGCCAAGCGGCTGGCGGCTTAGTGAAGGTCACCATCTCTGGTAAGTACGAGCTCAAGCGTGTACAAATTGATCCAGGCGCAATGGATGATCGCGAGATGCTCGAAGATTTAATCGTGACTGCTTACACAGAAGCCTTTAAGCAAGTCGAAGCCGCTAGTGCACAAATGATGTCTGGTGCAACTGCTGGCATGCCAATGCCTCCTGGCTTTAAGTTGCCGTTTTAACTCACTAATCAGTTCATTATTTAATGGCACGCATAGAAGCACCTGTTGATGCACTCGGTCGTTTGATCGAGGCATTGCGTGTGTTGCCAGGAGTAGGGCCTAAGTCTGCCCAGCGTATGGCATTTTATCTATTACAGCATGATCGTAATGGTGCCGCAGTGCTGGCCCAATCATTGGGTGCGGCAGTAGAGACGGTTGGTCACTGCGCCCGTTGCAATACTTTCTCAGAAACCCAAATCTGTAGCACCTGCTCTGATGAGCGCCGTGATCCTTCCTTGCTATGTATTGTGGAGACACCTGCCGATCAAGTGATGGTCGAGCAGACCTTAAGTTTCAAAGGTAACTACTTTGTACTCATGGGCCGTCTGTCACCACTCGATGGTATGGGTCCCAATGAGATTCATTTTGATCGCTTGCTTACTCGGATTGAAAATCCTGATACCGGCGTGCCGATTCGGGAAGTAGTGCTGGCAACCAACTTCACGAGTGAAGGTGAGGCCACTGCCCATTACATTGGCGAAGTTCTCAAAGCTAAAGGCATTAAGGTCACCCGTATTGCACGAGGTATTCCAGTGGGTGGTGAGCTTGAGTATGTTGACGCGGGCACATTAGCTAGGGCTCTGATGGACCGCCGCTAAATATTGATTGCAGCTCTATGAGTGCAGGTTCTTTTCCAAAAAAACCTCATAAAACTAAGTAAATACAGCATATATTGATATCTAGGTCAAATCTTTGGATAATCTCAGTTATGAAACCATCTATCGCCATGAATGCCCATCGTGCTGAGATTCGCTCCATTGTTGAAGCGCATCACGCAAGTAATGCCCGCGTTTTCGGTTCAGTAGCCACTAGTACCGATATAGATGGCAGCGACTTGGATATATTGATTGATCCCAGCGCCGATACCACCTTGTTTGATATTGGCAGCATTAGACATAAATTAAAGCAATTGTTAGGTGTGCCAGTAGATGTTTTGACGCCTAATGCTTTGCCAGATCATTTTCGTAATGTAGTGATCTCTCAATCTCTAGTAATATGAGTCGTGACCCGCAGAGGCTGCAGGATTACTTAAGGCATATTCTTCTAGCAATTAAACGAATTCAAGAATATTGCAGTGATATTGATGAGCTTGGTTTTCTAAAGAGTCAATTAATTCAAGATGCAGTCATACGTAATTTTGAGGTGATTGGAGAGGCAAGTAAAAATATAGAACGATCCTTTCCTGAATATGCGGCCGCTCATCCCGAACTTCCGCTAATGATTGCCTATGAAATGCGCAACGCTTTAGCTCATGGTTACTTTAAGGTTGATTTGCCAATTATTTGGAAAACCATCGAAATCAATCTCCCAGTTTTGGAAGATCAGATAGTTCAGTTAATCGAAGCAAATCCTAGTCTTGAATAAGTTGCGATGTGTGGGCGAAGCTACTACCCATTTCACCCGTATTGCACGCGGTATCCCGGTAGGCGGGGAGTTGGAGTATGTTGATGCGGGAACCTTGGCTAGAGCTTTAATGGATCGCCGCTAACATGCTGGTTTCTATCGAGTTGTCAGAGTCATTAATTGATGATGCGAATTCTGCCTCGGGTATTACAAAAAGAACCATCTCTGAGCAGATTGAGTATTGGGCCAGTCTAGGCAAGGCATGTGAAGACAATCCTGATCTACAAGTCGATATGATCCAGGATATTTTGGCAAGTAGAGCAGAGATGAATCTCAATAAGTTAAGCCAATTTCGTTTTGGGAAGCCTGTCTAAATATCCCTTGAGTACCTAGTAAGTTGTTTTCAGAGCACAGTGCCATCCCCTGTGCATCAAGCCCCAATCGCTAATCTGTCATCCCATTGCCATAAAGGCTAGGTAAATTCCTTCTTATTGGGGATAATTTGGTCTGCACCACCCTTGGGCTTCAATCTCAAGCTGTGTTTGCCTAGTTTTCCTATCGGTACCTTGCTATTGCATTGCACTGGCATCCCAATTAGAAATTGTCAATGACCCGCAAGTTTTATCTACCCCTCCTGTTGAGCATTATTTGCACTTTCCTCGGAGCAACTGCGTTCGCGCAGAAGGCGGGCTCGGGCTCGGACCAAATTGCCACTTTTGCATCACCTATTCAGGATTTGCCAACAGAGGGTGAACTCTTTGGATTACCAGTAAACATACACGGCCAGACTACTTACGTGAATCAGCGTTACAACAACTTCACATCCAGCTATTCTGGTCCAAATAGTTTGAATGCTCAGAACTCCATGAGCTATACCTGGTCAGGGACTTTATTCTTTGGTGCTCGTGTGGCGCCTAATACGGATATCTATTTCAACCCAGAGGTGATCTCTGGTGTGCCTTTTTCTGGTTTAGTAGGTTTGGGTGGCTTTACCAATGGTGAGGGAAGTAAGGCTACTGGAGCACAAGCTAAGTTTTATTCTGCACGTGCTTTTGTACGTCAGACATTTAATCAAGAGGGCGATAAAGTTGTTCTTGAGAATGAAGCTAATCAAATTACACAAACCGTGAGTAGCAATCGTGTTGTTGTGACTGCTGGACAGTTTTCTACTTTAGATATTTTTGACGATAGTCGCTATGCTAAAGATCCACGCATTCAGTTTATGAACTGGGGCAATATGACCTACTTAGCTTACGACTATTCTGCTGACGCGCGCGGCTACAGTACTGGCCTAGCGGGCGAATGGTATCTTGATAATTGGGTTTTGCGGGCCTCTCGTATGCTTGCACCGAAAAATCCCAATGGCCGTGATCTCAATTGGCAAATCTTTAATACTTATGGTGACCAAATTGAAGTTGAGCGGCAACACAATATTGCCGACCTTCCTGGTAAGGTCAGTGTGCTTGCTTACCGCAACAGAATGATTCTGGCGCGCTTTTCTGATGCAACCAATTATGTAGTGGCTAATAATGCCCAGGGTACGCAAGCGATTAATAATGTGCGTACTAATTATCAATATAAAACCGGTGTCGGTATTCATGGTGAGCAGGCTTTGACAAAAGATCTAGGGATCTATGGCCGTGCATTTACATCTGATGGCCATACTGAAACGATGTCGTTCACTGAAGCGGATAACTCAATCTCGATTGGTATGGGTATGAATGGCACAAGCTGGAAGCGTCCGAGCGACACTATTGGTATCTCGATGATGCAAAACGGACTCTCGAGTTTCAGAAGAGGGTATTTGCAAGCTGGTGGTGTCTCTTACTTTATTGGCGACTATGCCGGTGCAGGCCAGGCAATTTCCTATCGTCCAGAAAGAATTGGCGAGGTGTATTACAACGCCATGGTGATTAAGAATGTGCTTGCTGGTTTGAACTTTCAGCACATCAATAATCCGGCATACAACGCTGCCCGCGGCCCTGTAAACATCGTATCTTTCAGGATTCATGCTGAGTTTTAAGCGTTCTGTTGTTCCAGCTTTTAATTATTTTCTTTAGAATCAATAAGATAGCCATTCCTAATTTTTAGACTTTTGGCTTTTGTCACCTATAATCTCTAAAAGCCCCCTGAAATGGGTAATTCTGAGATCTAAATCTGCATCAGGGGCTATAAAAATAGCATTTATATTGATTTAGAGGTAGCCGCATTTGTTGATTTACGGCATACGTAAGAGAGAGATAGCAAATTTATTCAAAAGCATTGCACCATATGCAATGGCGACTTTTGCAATTTCTGCTTTTGCACAATCTGCTGGTCCTAATGCTCCTGCGACTGTCACCGTGCAATCCGGTGACTCCTCTTTAACAGCGCCGCCATCCATTGGCGCGCAACTCAGTAGCCATGAGCAAAGCCCAAAAGCAGCAGAGTTATTTGCCCCGGTTACCAAAGCGAATACACCCAAGATTTATACCAAACCGATTTCATCCGGACCAACCGAGATGGATTTGCGTCAATTGTGGAGTGAGTTAAAACTGAACAACCCGCAATTGTCTTCATTGCGTGAGTCCTATTTATCTGCCAAGGCAACCGTACCGCAGATTGCTGCACCGGCTAATCCACAAGTTGGATTGGTATGGTCAGGCATGCCAGTCAATTCACCATTTGCTTTAGGTGGTGCAAATGCACCATCAGCTGCTAATCCTAATGGCATCAGTAGTAATAACGCTATTTCGGTAGCACAACCATTTCAGTTTCCTGGAAAGAAGAGTTTGGCAGCGGATATTGCGAATACCAATGCAGAAGCGCTCCTGGCAAGCTCTGAATCTACTTATTTGCAATTGGGTGCACAGCTCTCAACCCTTTACTACAACGCGCTAGCGGCTCAAAAGCAGCTTCAGGTTCTGAAAGAGTCTGTCATGCGCCTAGAGATGGTGAAGAATGTTGCTAAAGCACGCTACGCCAATAATGCAGCAGCTTATGTTGAATATCTCAACGCACAAGTGGCGCAAAGTGCAGCCCAAGCAGATCAGTTCAATGTTGAGCGTCAATTACAAGTCGCACTCAACAACATCAATACCTTAGTAGGCCGTCACTCCCGCGAGAAATTGGTTCTCCGTGGTGATGTGCGTCGCGCCATGAGTAGTGTGCCCACTTTAGTGGAGTTAGAAGACTATGCAGAATCGAGTCATCCGGCTTTAAAAAGTTCAGCCCTACAACTTGATGCTGCACGCAAGGGTGTTGACTTGGCCAAAAAAGCATATCTCCCAGACTTTCAGGTGATTGGTTCTTCTTACACTCCGCGTGGACCTTTTTCTGCTAACAACGGCGCGATGTTTTATCAGTTCGAATTAGATCTCATCATTCCGCTCTATTTCTTTACCAAAGAAAAGTATGGGGTAGAGCAGGCGCAACGTAATCAAGCGGCCGCTGAGGCAGGTAATATCTCGAATCGTCAGCAAATTGTATTGGCCGTCAATACAGCCTATGCCGCCTATGAGCAGGCTAAGAGCCAAACCCAATTTTTAAAGGATCGCCAAGTGCCACAGGCAGATGCTGCCTATAAGGTAGGTCTGACCCAATACTCAAATAATGGTCAAGGATTTAATGATTTATTGACTGCGCAAACTCAATTGCGTAACTTAGAGATTGCATTAGCGCAAGCGGAGAGTAATCTATTGCAAGCGCAAGCAGTATTAATGGTTTCTGCAGGCAAAGAGCCTTTTTAAGGAGTAGTTTTGATCAATAAATTGATTGCGTTTCTAAAAGGTTTGCCTGAGAAGGTAAAGCCGCATTTGCACAAAGGTGTGCACAATGGCGCACATCATGCGAAAGTTGCCGCTACTGGCTTAGTCGGTTTGTATTGGAATCTTTCCCCAACGAATCGTTACCGCGTTCGTTTAGCCGCTTTTGCTTTTGCAATTCTATCGATTGGTATTGTGTTGGGTCGCGTGACCAACGTAAATCGCGTTGTGAAAATTGAAAGTTCTAGCAAGGGTCTCAAAGTAGAGAGTAGTGGCGTATTGGAATTAAAGTTGCCTGGCGTAAAACTCAACCCAGAGGTGTATGTTTTTCAGTCAGCCGAAAAAGTTCAAGTACCGGTCAATATCAAAGTGCCAGGACGTCTTGCATTTAATGCTGAAAAATCAAAAGTACTTTCAGCGCGCTCTCCAGGTAGGGTTGAACGTATATATGCTTTTGATGGCGCGCAAGTAGATATTGGTTCACCAGTTGTAGAGCTTTATAGCCCAGAGTTTATTTCTGCTCAGCAAGAGTATTTACTTTCCTCTAAAACTACTAAGGTCTTAGAGGGCAGTAAAACCATGAGTGATTTATTGGGGGATGCTCGTATTACTCAACAAGCTGCTGCAAACCGTATGAGAAATCTAGGCGCAGGAGATGGGGATATCAAGAGCATTGAAGCTACTGGCAAGACAACGGCTAATTTAGTGATGCGCTCACCACTAAAGGGTGTTGTGGTGAAGCGTAATGTTGAGCCCGGCTCGACGCTGAGTTCCGGAGACGTTATCGCCACGCTAGCCGACCCTAAGCACCTCTGGTTCTTGGGTAATGTATTTGAGCAGGATTTCAGAATGATTAAGCAGGGGCAAAAGATGGTTTTGCACCTCGAGGCTTATCCTGAGAAAGAGTTTGTTGCTTATGCTAATTACATTGCACCCGCAATTGACCCACAAACTCGGGCTTTATTAATTCGTGCTGATGTAGAAAACACCGATGATTTGCTGCGTCCCGATATGTTCGCTTCTGGATTGCTCACTACTGGTACCGCAGATGCAGTAGTAGTCCCGCAATCAGCCATCGTCAGAATTCGTGAACATCGTTTTGCCATTATTAAAGTCGGCCCTGAGACCTTCAGGCGCGTGCCGCTGAAGGGTTATGACCTCAACAGTAAGAGCTTTGCGATTACTGAGGGCGTGGAGCAGGGTTGGCAAATCTTGGCTGAGGGCGCTGTTTTGTTAAATGACCGCTTTGCCAAGCAGGAGGACTAAGTGAGCGTTTTCACCTCCTTTATTCGAGGGGTAGTCGAGAAGCGCGTGCTTGTCATTTTTGCTTCTGTCGTATTGCTTGGCCTAGGTATGCTCAGTTTGAGCAAATTACCAATTCAGCCATATCCAGGGGTTGCACCATTAACAATCCAAGCGATTTCACAATGGCCAGGAAGAAGTACTACCGAGGTAGAGCAACAAGTTACCATTCCCGTTGAAAATGCATTGGCTGGCATTCCAGGCTTGCAAGCGTTTCGCTCTGTATCGCTATTTGGATTGTCTGTAGTCACACTCAAATTTAATGACACTACAGATCCATTCAAGGCTCGCCAAACTTTCTTAGCTAATTTAGCCAACGTGAGTTTCCCTCCGGGTGTGACTTCTAGCATTAGCCCTGACTCAGATGCAACCGGCGAGATTATGCGCTATGAGGTTCGTTCTGAATACGCATCCTCTACACAATTAAAGACATTACAAAACTACGAGATCTATAAAGAGCTCAAACAAACTCCCGGTGTAGCTGACGTTTCTTCATTCGGCGGCAAGGTGCGGCAGTATCAGGTAATCGTCAGCCCTGAAAGCCTCCAGGCCAAGGGTGTCTCTGTCAATCAATTGATCTTGGCGCTTACCAATGCCAATAGCAATATTGGTGGTGGATTGTTACCTAGTGGTGAGCAGCAATTTGTGGTTCGCGGGGTTGGTCTTCTCAAAAGTATTGATGACATCAAGCAAGTTGTTGTTGCCGTAAATAAGGGGGTGCCCATTCGAATTGGTGATGTTGCTAGAGTGGATATTGGTAATGCACCCCGTTTGGGAATGTTCCAATTCAATCACAATCCTGATTCAGTGGAGGGCATTGTATATTTGCGTCGCGGTGAGAATGCTACTGAAGTCTTAGCAAGAGTGCGCCATACGATCGACAATATCAATAAGCATGTATTACCACCAGGCATTGAAGTAAAGCCGTTCTACGATCGCCAAGTGCTTTTAGATATCACTATTGGAACAGTTAAACATACTTTGTTTTTTGGTATTTCTTTAGTGCTGGCAGTGTTGTTTTTCTTCTTGGGCAATATTCGTGCAGCTGCCGTAGTTGCTGCCGTTATTCCACTAGCTTTGTGCGTCTCGTTTATTCAGATGCATTTATGGAGCGTGCCAGCTAACTTAATTTCCCTAGGTGCAATTGACTTTGGGGTAATCGTGGACTCCGCGGTGATTCTGACGGAAAACGTCATGCGTCACTTAGAGGAGGGTGGTAAGCGCCTCAATCAAAGCATCATTCTGGCTACTAGTGAAGTGCAGCGTGCCATGATTTACTCAACTGGCATCATTATTGTTGCCTATTCCCCATTGTTCTTTATGGGCGGTGTTGAGGGCATTATCTTCAAGCCAATGGCCTTCACCATGGGCTTTGCTTTGATTGCAGCAATGATTTTGAGTTTAACTTTCTTGCCAGCAATGATTTCTTTAGTGTTTGGCGAGAACCTCCATCACAAACCACCATCATTTATCACCAAAATTCTCGAAAGCTATAAGCCTTTACTGAGAAAATGGATGGATCGTCCGTTAACGGTTTTCTCAGTAGCGGTCTTTGTTCTTGGCCTGACTTTACTCAGCATGATGCGTTTGGGTACCGCCTTCTTGCCAACCCTTGAAGAGAACAATATTTGGCTGCGCGTTACTTTGCCTAATACGGTAGATCTGGATTACTCCGTCAAGGTTGCCAATCAACTGCGCGAGACTTTCTTAAAGCAGCCTGAGATTGAAAAGGTTGCTGCACAGATTGGTCGCCCCGATGATGGTACTGACTCTACAGGCGTATTCAATCAGGAGTATGGGCTCTATTTAAAGAGCCCCGATAAGATGCCAAGTGGCTCTTCCAAGAAAGACCTCATTGCTCATCTAGAGAAAGAGCTAAATCAGATCCCAGGCATTACTTATAGCTTCTCGCAATATATTCAAGATAACGTCAATGAGGCCCTATCGGGCGTGAAGGGCGAGAACTCGATCAAGATTTATGGTACCGATCTTGAGGTCCTTGATCAAAAGGCACATGAAGTCATTGATCAGCTGAAAAAAGTACGCGGCGTAGAGGACGAAGGCATCTTAAAAGAGCTTGGTCAGCCAACCCTCAATATCCAGATTGATCGCGAGCGTGCAGCTCGTTATGGCATTAATGTGAATGATATTCAAACTGTGGTTGCTAATGCGATCGGTGGTGCAGCCGTAACCAATTTACTTGAAGATGAAAAGACCTTTGGTATTGCGATACGCTTAAATGAAGGCAGTCGTAATGACGTCGTCGATATTGGCCATTTATTAGTAGACGCTCCTGACGGGGCTAAGATCCCCTTATCGATGGTAGCTACTGTGCAGTTATCAGATGGCCCATTCTTTATCTATCGTGAGGCGGGTAAGCGCTATATTGCGATTAAATTTAGCGTACGTAATCGTGATTTGGGTAGTGCTGTAGAGGATGCTCAGATCTTGGTTGAGCAAAACATCACCTTGCCGCCGAATTACTCTATTAGCTGGGATGGGCAGTTCAATCAAATGAAGCAGGCGCAAAAGAAACTGATGTTGATTGTGCCTTTAGCCTTGCTGGGCATCTTCTTATTGCTTGTGAGCGCTTTTGGTAACTTCCGCGATGCCTTTATTGTGATGATCAATGTGCCATTTGCAGCTATTGGCGGTGTCATTGCTTTGCATCTTGCCGGTGAAACGCTCAGTATCTCGGCATTCTTTGGGTTCTTATCGCTCTTTGGGATTGCAATTCAGGATGGTGTGATTTTGATCTCCTTTATCAATAAAACGGCAGCAACAGAGCATGGCCAGATGAAGGACATCATGGTGGAAGGCGCCTCTTTGCGTGTGCGTCCAGTTCTCATGACTGCAGCACTTTCAGGTTTAGGCCTTTTGCCAGCGGCTTTATCGCACTCGATTGGCTCTGAAGCACAGCGGCCATTAGCCTTGGTGATTGTGGGTGGCATGGTGACAACCACTATCTTGACACTTTTAGTCTTACCGGTAATCTATGGCTGGTTTAGGGGGCGTGCATTAACCCCAGCAAGTAATATTTAAGTTAAGAAAGTAATTAATATTCATGAGTGAACGTCAACCCCATATTTTGATTTCTAACGATGATGGCTATCTCGCTCCTGGCTTACTTGCCCTGGTCAATGCCGTGCGTCCATTAGGCCGCATTACGGTGATTGCGCCTGAGCAAAATCACAGTGGTGCATCTAACTCCTTAACCTTATCTAGACCGCTGTCGATTCACCGAGTGGCTGGTGGTGAGCGTGATGGATTTTTCTTTATTAATGGCACACCCACAGATTGCGTACACGTGGCGATGACCGGTTTCTTAGATGAAAAGCCCGACCTAGTCATTTCTGGCATCAATCAGGGCGAGAACATGGGCGAGGATGTCCTCTATTCCGGCACAGTTGCAGCTGCGATTGAAGGAGTGATGTTTGGTGTTCCTGGCATTGCTTTCTCACAAATCGATCGTGGCTGGAACCGGATTGAGGATGCTGCTAAAGCTGCACATGATGTGGTTGCACAGATGTTGATTTCAGCGCTCGCTAGAACAGAAGGCACAGCAACATTACTGAACGTCAATATCCCAAACCGTCCTTATGCAGATTTGTATCGCTGGCGTGTCACTCGTTTAGGCAATCGCCATCACTCACAACCAGTGGTAGTGCAAGATAGCCCGCGTGGTGATAAGATTTATTGGATTGGTGCAGCAGGACACGTTAAAGATAATTCAGATGGTACGGATTTCCATGCAATTGATGAGGGTTGTATTTCGATTACTCCGATGCAATTGGATTTAAGTCATCACGCACGCTTAGCAGCAATGCGCTCTAGTGGTTGGGATCGCGGTTGAAGGCTCCCACTGAAAGATTCGCGGCCTATCGCCAAGCGCTAGCTGCCAAAGTGCATGCTGGCGGCGTAAAGCACGGTAAAACTTTAGAGGCCATTGCGACCGTTCCACGACATGCATTTATTGATGCTGGTTTGCATGCACAAGCCTATGAAGATACAGCGCTTCCGATTGGCCAAGAGCAAACGATCTCTAAGCCATCAGTAGTAGCTCGCATGATTGAGTTGTTGCATAAGCCTCGGCATCCGCTTGGCAAAGTTCTCGAGATTGGTACAGGTTGTGGTTACCAAGCAGCAGTGCTGAGTTTGCTGGCTGATGAAGTTTATTCAATAGAGCGCATTCGTTCGCTGCATGACATGGCTAGAGCGAAGCTGCGCCCATTTCGGATTAATAATCTGCGCTTGATCTACGGTGATGGCATCTTGGGTTTGCCCCAAGCCGCACCCTTTGACGGGATCATCTTGGCGGCAGCGGGTTTAGGTATCCCGGACGCCTTATTGGACCAATTGGCTATTGGAGGACGCTTGGTTGCCCCAGTTGCCAAAAATGAGAAAGAGCAGCAGCTCATCATGGTTGAAAGAATGAGCTCCCAGCGCTACCAAAGAACTGTCCTGGACGAGGTCTTTTTTGTACCCTTACAATCAGGGGTAATATGAAATCTCAGCCGAATTCAAGACCTACTATGCCTAAAAGCTTTCTCATTGCACTGATGTCTGCAACTCTGGCGCTGACTATTGGCTGTACCACCCCTCGCACTAAGCCTGCTAGCGTCACAGATCGCTCTGGCGGGACCATTGCTAATGAGCCAACGCCACCGGGGTACTATCGAGTTAAAAGAGGGGACACTCTAGCGCGTATTGCTCTTGATCATGGCCAGGCGCCACGGGATGTAGCGCAGTGGAATAAAGTAGAAAATCCGAACTTCAATCCCAATGTGATTGAAATAGGTGATTTGATTTTGGTTAAGCCGCCAGCAAGTGCTAAAGCTGCTAAGCCAGTCGATAAAAAATCGACTCCAAGCATTGATAAAGCAGATGTGCCTGCACCAACCCCTGAACCTACTAAGCCAGAAGTGGTAGCGGAGCCTGGTATTCGTTTGTCATGGCCTGCCAAAGGCAAGGTCACTGGTGAATTTAACGAAACCAATAAAGGTATCGATATTGCTGGTAAGGTTGGCGAGCCGGTATTAGCAGCTTCGGATGGCAAAGTGGTTTACGCTGGCAATAGTTTGCGAGGTTACGGTAACTTAGTCATCGTCAAGCATGACAATACTTATCTCACTGCTTATGCGCACAACAGCAAGCTCTTAGTGAAAGAGGGCGATAGTGTGCGTAAGGGTCAAAAGATTGCTGAGATGGGTGACACTGATACCAATTCCCCTAAGCTCCATTTTGAATTGCGCGTCAACGGTAAGCCAGTCAATCCAACACCGTATCTGCAGTAACGGTTCGGCAAGAGCGTATGGCCACCGTTCTCGTATTTGATATTGAAACTATTCCTGATGTAGCGGGGATAAGGCGCCTGGAAGAGTATCCAGATTCCATGGGCGATGCCGAAGTAGCGGCTAAAGCCATGGCTGAGAGAGCGGCCAAAACGGGCAGTGAGTTTCTGCCACTCTTCTTGCAAAAAATTGTGGCCATTTCTTGTGTCATTCGTAGAACCACCAAAGAAGGCGCTCCACAAATTAAGGTGGGTACTTTAGGCACTCCGCAAGATGACGAGAAGTTATTAATTCAGGCTTTCTTTGATCTGATTGAGAAGTACACTCCCCAATTGGTTTCTTGGAACGGTAGCGGCTTTGATCTACCCGTTCTGCATTACCGTGCGCTGGCCAATCACATTCAGGCGCCACGCTATTGGGAGATGGGCGAAAGCCAAGAGGCCGATAGCCGCGACTTTAAGTGGAATAACTACATCAGTCGTTATCACATGCGCCATCTTGACATGATGGATCTTTTAGCTAAATTCAATGGCAGAGCCAATGCACCTCTAGATGGCCTAGCAAAGCTCTGTGGTTTCCCAGGCAAGATGGGCATGGATGGTAGTCAAGTATGGCCTGCCTATCAGGATGGCAAGATTGACGACATTCGTCGCTATTGCGAGACTGATGTTGTAAATACTTATCTCATGTATTGCCGTTTTCAATTACTGCGTGGCGGCTTCTCTTTAGATGAATACAAGGAAGAAATTGACTTTGTAAAAGCCTATTTAGAAAAAGAGGCCAAAGAGCCTCATGGTGGCCAGTGGCAAGAATATCTCCAAGGTTTTGCAGCGGATGCGTAGAGGCGATAAGCCAGTCAATATCGAAGTGACTGCGCCGGTAAGAGTTGAAGCCCTCGATTTAGATGCCCAAGGCATTGCTCGCTTGGCAGCAAATGAAGCAGAGCTGATTCAAGGCCAAAGCGGCAAAGTGATTTTTATTCAGGGGGCATTGCCTACTGAACTCGTTACCTACACCGTCACTAGTGATAAAGCCCGTTTTAGTAAAGCGAAAGTACGACAGATCCTCAAGCCTGCAGTATTCAGGGCAGAGCCCAAATGCGAAGCCTTTGGTATTTGTGGCGGCTGCACCATGCAACACTTAGATATTCGTGCTCAGGTGGCAATGAAGCAGCGTGTTCTCGAAGATGATCTGCAGCATATTGCTAAGACTAAGCCACAAGAAATTTTGCGACCGATGGGCGGCCCTACCTGGGAATATCGTCACCGTGCACGCTTAAGTGCGGTAAATCGCTCGATTAAAAAAGGCACAGTACTCATTGGCTTTCATGAAGGCAAGAGTAGTTATGTAGCTGACATGCTTGCTTGTGAGATTTTGCCCAAGCATGTATCTGATTTATTGCCAGAGTTACGTAAATTAGTCATGGGCTTATCCATCGTAGATCGCATGCCGCAAATTGAAATTGCAGTAGGTGAGCCAGAAGAGCCCTTTTCTGAAGATCCCAAGAAAGCAAAACCCGTAACGGCATTGGTCTTTCGTATTCTGAATCCATTAACGACTGAAGATGAGCAGCTATTACGCCAATTCGCAGATCAACATCAAGTCTGGATCTGGCTGCAGCCCAAGGGGATTGAGACTGTAGCCCCGTTCTATCCAGAGAATGGCAAGCTTTGCTACCGTCTACCTGAATTTGAAATCGAGATGCCCTTTAAGCCAGCCGATTTCACGCAAGTCAATCATATGATGAACCGCGCGCTTGTGAGCAGGGCAATTCGTTTGTTAGAAGTCAAAACATCTGATCGCGTACTCGATTTATTTTGTGGGCTTGGTAATTTCACCTTGCCACTTGCTAGAAAAGCAAATGAAGTGTTGGGCATAGAAGGTTTGGAAACCTTAACGACCCGCGCAAAAGAAAATGCCATACATAACAACTTAGCTAACAAAGCCAGTTTCATGAGAAGTGATTTATTTGAAGTCACTCCTGAAACTATTGCATCTTGGGGTAAAGCAGAGCGCTGGCTCATGGACCCTCCGCGTGAAGGTGCAATGGAAATCTGTAAATCGCTTGCAGACTTGCATACGCACAATAGTGATCTGCTTCCAGAGCGTATTGTGTATGTCTCTTGTAATCCCAAGACTTTGGCTAGAGATGTCGAGATTTTGTGCCATCACGCTGGCTACTCACTCAGTAGCGCTGGGATCGTGAACATGTTCCCGCATACCTCCCATGTGGAATCAATGGCCGTTTTTGACCGTCCAAAGCCACTCTAATTCCCTGATTTAGAACCCTTTCCCAGATTCTTGGCGCCAATTGAGTGCATGAGGCTAAATCCCGGTGCAGTGATGATTCTTGCCAGCTTTTTGGAGGGGTAGATTGAAGTTGTGCAGCAATAGATAGCTGTTAACCATGTCATCAAACACTGGGAGTGTGTCATGCGAGGCTCAGATAGTTTTGCGATCATATTCATTTTGATAGCACTATCGTATGCGGTGAGCATGTTTGTAGCGAACTAATCGTTCACAGACAAAAAGCTACGCAATGAAAAAGGCGCCCGCAGGCGCCTTAGAGAACATCACACTAAAAAGTTCTTAGTCTTCTTACTCTTTATTGCCACCCACAATACCCAAGAGGGCGAGTAGGTTGGTAAATACGTTGTAGACATCCAAGTAAATCGCTAAAGTAGCCATGATGTAGTTTGTCTCACCGCCATTGATAACGCGTTGTACGTCAACCAGGATGAAGGCAGAGAAGATTGCAATAGCCAAGACCATTACAGTCAACATCAAAGCAGGTAGCTGCAACCAGATATTGGCCAGCGAAGCAACGATCAAGAGCAGTACGCCAACCATCAGCCATTTGCCCATGCCTGCAAAATCAGTTTTGCTCACAGTGGCGATAGTCGCCATCACTGCGAAGATAGCTGCTGTGCCACCAAAGGACAGCATGATTAGGGTCGCACCATTGCTGTAGCTGTTGAGCGTAAAGCCCACTAAACGGGACATCATGATGCCCATGAAGAAGGTGAAGCCTAACAGGAGTAGAACGCCCACGCCAGTCTCTTTGTTCTTCTCAATTGCCCAGAAGAAGCCAAAGGCAACTGCCATGAAGACGATGAAGCCAATAAACGGACTTCCACCAAAGAGGTCCAGACCCATCGCAACACCAAGCCAGGCACCAATCACTGTTGGAACCATGGATAGGGCTAAGAGGGCATAGGTATTGCGTAGTACGCGGTTACGTACCTGAATAGTGCTAATTGAGCCGGTTTGGCCAAAGCCGTAAGAGTTGAGATCACTCATATTGACTCCTTCTTTCAAAGTAATTACATGAGCCCATGGAGGGCTGTTGACAGTAAGTATAGACAAAATGCCCCAATTTCAAGCCCCCTAATAAAAGACCTACAAAGTCAGGGCTTATGCCCTGTAAATTCAAGGGCTTAGCCCTACAGACATAGGGGTAAATACGGTCAGGCAATGTATAATTTGGGGGTCGCTGAAGCGGGGTGGCTGTTTAAGCCATTTAGACCCCATTCGGCAAATATCTTTGAATTCACTATTGGAGTCTTGCATGGCAATTGAACGCACCCTTTCTATTATCAAACCTGATGCTGTCGCTAAAAACGTCATCGGCAAAATTTATGACCGTTTTGAATCTGCTGGTTTGAAGATTGTTGCTTCCAGAATGGCGCATCTCTCACAAGTTGAGGCTGAGCAGTTCTACGGCGTTCACAAGGATCGTCCTTTCTTCAAAGATTTGGTGAACTTCATGATTTCTGGTCCTGTCATGATTCAAGTATTGCAAGGCGAAGGCGCGATTGCTAAGAATCGTGATTTGATGGGCGCTACCGATCCTAAGAAGGCAGAAAAAGGCACAATTCGTGCTGATTTTGCTGACAGTATTGATGCAAATGCTGTTCATGGTTCTGATGCTCCTGAAACAGCTGCTGTGGAAGTTGCTTTCTTCTTCCCAGGCATGAATGTTTTTAATCGTTAATCACTGATTAATCGATTAGCTATTTATTCATAAGTAGGCGCATTGACCTCCCCGCGCGTAAATCTCTTAGATTTTGACGCTGACCAAATGGCAGCGTATGTCGCGGGGTTGAATGAAAAGCCCTTTAGGGCAAAGCAGCTCATGCAGTGGATACAC